>Ga0209282_1001907_pt1 | contig 11766 bp, 6 predicted proteins | sample Mtrugardesep15_FD_187529 | JGI IMG/M metagenome (GOLD analysis project Ga0209282, IMG submission 187529) | Root nodule microbial communities of legume samples collected from California, USA - M. trunc garden sep15 (SPAdes) (version 2) | ecosystem: Host-associated > Plants > Roots > Nodule...
TAACTTATATTATATCTTTCTATTAAAAAAAAAATAATAAAAAAGTTAACAATTATTACCAAACTACTTTAACTTTATTTTTAAAGCTCCAATTTTTAGATTTAAGTTTAAAGTAGCTTCAAATGCCAAAATAAGTCTAAAGTAGGTAAGACTCAACATTAGACATAGATGGAAACTCATACCTCCACCAAAGGCACATTAGCACTCGGAGACTTGGCTATGACTACAGCAACAGAGACTTCAGCATCAGTAGGTCGGGTTGGAGTAAGTACGCGGCCTTGAAATGTAAACAAAATTTAGTATTCTTACAACAATAAAATTAATTAAACAGAAGTGCAAAAGAACTGAATTGAGTGAACATAAATAGAAAAACAAAAATCACGTGGTACACAACTATTTTGTATACAGACCTGGAGACATATGCACACTGCTTTCGCCTCTAATTGTGACAGAAGCAGAGGTTCTCGCTGTTTGTTCATCAGAGGAGAACTGTTTAACAAATCCAGGGGCTTTGTCACTGTTTTCAACACTTTTCTGCCCTTTATTATCCATTAAATGATCATCTCTACTAACAAGCTCGCCACCAACAGAACCGTTTTCTTTATCATTGGCAGTTACACTAGTTCGGTGACCATTTTTAACTTCACTTGCTCTACCATCAACTTCATTCTTGTCAGATTTTGGTAACCTTGAATTGGACTCTCTGTTAGGGCTTCCATCACCTCCTACGTTTGGTGCAACAGAACTTCGAGCATTATGTCCTACTTTCCTGTCTTCAGCCCTTTCCGTCTCATGCGATTGAGAAGTTACACCAAGCATCGGTTCCAAGAAGGTACTCCAGAGCCTCATAATTTTATTGAATAACTCTTTGCTTTGGAATAATTCCTCACATGAATAACGAACAAGTTTATACAGGTCCTCATGAATTTCAGCATCAGAAAAGTCAAACTCGAAATGTGGAATGAGAGGATGTTTAGCTCCTGCAGCAATAGTCTGAACGATGTCATCCTCTTTCTGCTGCTTCTCTTTAGTTTCTTTGATCTCAGTCACCAAAGCTGTATATTGCCGAACATGAAATATTGCAACAGATTAAGAAGATGATATACCACTAAACTCGCAACCAAGTTAGTACAGTATACAATGCAATTCAGTCGTTATTAAGATTGACTTACATTTTGTGCTCAAGTTCTTTGAATCTTGTTGCTTGAAATAGAAGCTACGATGATCAAGTGATTTGTAGTGATTTTTAGAATAAATGTCAGCCCAAACTTTATTGAAATCTGAACGACACCTATTCCACTCCTCTTGTTTCTGCTTCAATCGAGTCAATATTACAGGCAGAGCATGAGTTGGGTTCTTACGCAGTATGTCTAAGACATCAAGACCATGGTCACCATATAGGCGTTCAATGCACCTTAGATTTAGAACTGCATAAACGTGTATATATCAGATAAAAATCAATTCATAATGCTATAACGAAGTAGAAAAATAAGGTTTAAGGTTACACTGAATAACACTTTAGAATGAGATTATTTTGACAAATACCAGTGAAGTGATCTTCAATACGGCTTAGACTCTCCACACTAATCTTATTTTCAACAATGCTGTTGTACAACTCGTCAGCTCGTTTAGCAGCGGAACTTACAGACTCTAATAACATGTCCAGCTCAAACCTACATCAGAAATAACAATGTTATCACCTCTAAATGCCAACAATGTCGACACGCTACATCTTAAGACAAACCAATGACTCTGAAATTGCATTCAGGAGCCGCAAAACAGAACAATTTTTACCTGTCATCTTCACATCTGAACAGGCTTTCTTCGTATTGATTCCTGCGCATATGTTTGAAAGAGTAATCCTCACTTCCGGAAGTCACAGATACCCAGTGATCATTCAGTACTTGCGCACCAAGCTCAGATCGCTGACTAGCCGTAGGAATTGGATACTGCAAAAACACAAAAGGTGTGAAGGAGTTTCACAAGAACAGTGCATTTGACAAAACCAAAAAGAAAAGAAATCGATTTGAAAGTTACGTACATCGGCCGGTAGAAGCCGGTAGCTCGGAGAACAACGTTTGCAGTCGCTAAGATCAAGTTCTTGAATGGATTTTCCCATGTACTTCTCCTTGTATCTTTCCTTCTCTTTACCTCCATCCGTCTCACGCCTATGTTCTTTGTCCTCCAACTTGGATGATCGTGATAAATGACCATCACCAGCAAGTGGCTCTAAAATCAATATAATTCCAACAATAAAATTAACCAAATGAATGAGAAAAAAAATACTTAAATTATTCAGCTAATTCAACATCATCATTTGAATGACTCCTTAAATGAAGTAAAAAATTAATGATATAAGCATAAGGAGGAAAGTTGATATAAGCATAAACATACTTTTACTCATGACACCCGCAAGGAACCCGTCTGCAAAAACAAATAGGCACAACAAAACCTCAAGGCATGAGAAAATACGATAACAGCGACAACAATAAACAGAAGAGTTAAAAAGTAATTACCAATATTTTGACAACGTTCTAAGAAATCATTGAATTCGCTCATGAGATCAGAATGCTTTCCAAGTAAATCGGTCACCTGAAACATACATTTCAAAAGGATATAAATTGCTCTGGAGTTAATAGAACTCACAAGGTAATGCTTATGAGATAGTGAAATTAACAAAATAATCGCCTACTTCAATGAATTGATAAACATATACATTGCATTAGAGTACAACGGAAAATGATGAATTGAAATTCTTTCGAACTCGTTATATAATTTTATATGTAAGTTTTATTTTACTTAGAAAAGAGAAGTAACATCTTCTGTTAGTGGCTGAAAGTTATTCAAACATCCCAAGCACAAACCAGAATGACAATCCAAAAACTAGGATTGGGAACTTACACAATCATATACATCCAATCTAAATATGTATAATTATATAAAAAAATGAAATGTTAGATTACAATCTCAGACACTTGCTATAATGCAGCCAAAAATGTGAGACTACATCAGAAGTTCCAAGTTTAACATGAGACTGGCAATTCTCTGGGATCCTAAACCTTTCATACGATCTATGCAAGCTCCCAACATTTTCTTTTCGGCTAATGCTGCGCAAATGTGTACTAAATAATTTGTCCAAGGTAGCATATACCATAAGTCAAAGCATTTGAGTAGTAAATAATCTTAACCAACTAATTTTCATACTTCAACTAATGAAACATTATAAAAGTCCTAGAGATCTAAAGGGAGTAACGTGCATAAACGATCCAATACAAAAATGAAGCACATACCAAATTTTGCAAATCATTCTTTTTTATAATTCCGTTGCCAAAAATATTAAGGCACTTCAAGAAAGTTTGGTAGTCCTCAGGGCTGCTCAACTTCTCCTTAACTTTATCGCAGAAACTGATTGCTTGATTATACATGACTGCTACAAATACAAAAATTCAATAAATAAATTAAGTAACAAAAGTTAGAAAATTATATAGGACAATATTGTCACAAATAAAAATAAAGAAAGCTAACAATCAAGAAAGATGCTAACAGGACAAACAAATACTAAAAATAGAAATTTCAAGAACTCGACATGGCTAAATTTAATCATGCATACGTTCATTTTTTTAACTCCAAACATGGGACTACATCATTCAACAATTCTTATGGTCCTAATAGTAAGTTCTATGCATCTAACAACTTGTAAAGAAAGAAAAAGTGATATGGCAGCAATATAAATAGTGGAGTCTTTTATCCAAAAAAATAAGAAGAAATAGTGGAGTCAAATTTGATAGTTTTAACTGATTTGGATTGGTTAGTTACACATTATTACAATTAACTTGTATAACAGAAAACCAATATATATACCAATACATTGTTATCACAAATCACTTTTGAGTTCCAGAATATAAAATTCAGATTCAATTCAATCTCTGTATCTAAAATTTGGGTGTTTTGAGAATATAGAAAAGTAATTATAGTTTCATTTCCTCTTCTTAATTTTTTAAGCTGTGACACTAGTGTCAATAACCATTATATTTTATAACACAAGTATTTAAAAACCTACGGCATATTGAAAACATGATGGTTCACAAGCAAACTAAAGTAAATGTTAGAACCTAAAATGTAATAAATATAGACCACGTATTCAAGCAACGTAATAATCCAAAGCATAGTATGATATCTTACGTTTTAATCCTTCTTTGTCATCATGACCAGCAAAGTCATAACCTTCAGCCTTCTTAACAGATTTCTTTTTGTCAGCAAAGCGTTGTGAGTTCAAATCCCTGCTGTTATCAAGATCATGTTCTCTGTCATCGTGATCGCGCATCCTTCTATCCCTGCTCTCACGCTTCCTCTGCTCCTTGTGGAAGTTCATCATTGTTTTGTCATCATCCAGATCAGGACGTTCAACACTCATATCACGATCATGAGAAGAAAATCGGTCTCGCCGATATCGTTGCTGTAAAAGTAAGTTTTTATGACAATGTTCTTTTCTTTCAAAAAGTATATAAATTGTTATGAAGAGGAAGGCTCTAACTACCTTGTCTACTTGCATTTGCCGCATCACGGGTGCCATAGAACTCCGCTCATTGAAGCGCTGCATTGAATTTCGACCAAATGGAGCATGCTGTGTGGAAGGTGCTGAAGAATTATCTGGTAAGAATCTAGTGAATTCATCGAGCAAATCTCCATGTGACTTAAAAAGGGTAGCAACCTAGAGTTTTTTATTAAAAAAAGTAAACATTTCAGCCAATTTTTTAAAACCAAAAAAATTAGAAAAAAGAAAGCAAAGTGCCGAAAGTTTATAGGACAAAGCTATTACCTCACTATAAACCTCGGTGATGGTCTTGTGCTCTTTGCGATACATATTCAAAATGTCCAAAAATGATTTGTAAACATGTTCATCATTTTGGAAACGTTTCTGTAGCAGAAAAACCAACCGATTAAAGCTACGAATCAATTATATCAGTAAACTAACTCAGAAACTGGAACGGAAAAAGTACATTACCTTTATCTTGTTCACAAAACTAATAGCTTCTTCAAATTCAACAGTTTTCTTCGGAGGAGCTTCGTCCTCATCCTCATCAAGTGTTATCTCATATCCCTTTGGCAGGAAGGTGTTAAATCCAAAAATCAAATGGTTGTGACCTTTGAATAGTTCCTTAACCCTCGCTATGACACCAGTAGTGTCAGTCCTGGAAACAGCCAAAAATAAATAGTATTAAGATCCCTTGATTGTTTAGGCACAATGTTTCGTCGTTCAAAATCATTACAAAACGTACAAATGTTTAAGAACATACTTTTGAGCCTTGAAATCTTTCATGACCTCGAGGAACATGTCATATTTTTCTTTTTGATCCTGAAACATGTCTTTCACTTCCTTCAAATAGGATAAAGCATCATTGGTTGTCAATTTCTGGGAGGTAGTTGCTCCCCCACCTCCTCCTCCGTTAACTCCACCTCCGCCACCGCCACCTCCACCTCCACCTCCGGGGCCTTGACCATAGCTTCATACACAAAATGCAATCACAATTTCAGAAACCCTAAATATCAACAACTACAACATGCTAACCACGACCTACAACACTATCAAAATTCATAATATTTTTCAATCCACAAATACATGCACACAAGGAGTTCTTCAATTTTCAACATTACTCGTATTACTTGCCTAGTAAGTTTCATACAACAATTCCATTCAATTTAACCAATGATTTCATTATACAACAGCTCCACAATCAATTTAAACTCAAATGAAACATAACCCTAATGAAATTCAACAACAATTAAACACCACAAGTGAGATAAATATAGGCATATGAATTCAAAATTTAAAATTCAACAGTGAAAAACAAAATTAGGGCACAAAACTAATTCCAAATCAAATTAAATTCAAATCACACATAACCCTAATGAAATTCAACAACAATTTCACACCACAGGTGAAATATAATTCAACAGTGAAACACAAAATTAGGGCACAAAACCAATCCCAAAGACTGAAAAAACAAAATTGGCACATTAACACAAAATAGGGCAAAAAAATACCAAAATCAAATTTTCAAATTCAAATGATAATATTAATAAAATCAAGATAAAAAAACATACGAATCACCACGTGATGAACCAAAGGGTCGTTTGAATTGAGAAGCAGAAGCAGAAGCAGAGTAAATATCATCTCTAGCCCTCTTCATACCTACACAATCAAAATCACAAAATTAACAATTCAATTGATCAATTAAATCAACATTAACAACATAATTAACAATTTGATTAACAATAACATTGAAATGAGTGTATATGAAGATGACCCAGAAAGTGAAAAGGGAAAAAAATCATACTTTATGAATTTCCCACGAAAATTATGCTGAGAAAACAACAACTTGAGTAGATCTTCAAGATGGGTTTGATCGGAGAGGAAAAAAAACGATTTTTTTGATCAAAAAAAAAAAAAAGAACAAGTTAGATTTTAAGGTTTGTGTTGTTGTGTCTCTCTCTTACGTTGTTTCATGAATTGAGATTTAATTGAAGAAACAGTGTAGAGAGAGAAAGAGAGAGAGTTTTGGTGTGAGAGAAAACGGTGGTACGTGAAAGTATGAAAATTTTCAGAACTCGAAGTTTTTTTGAGAGAAAAAAATGAGAGAGAGTTTGAAAAAAAGAATGAAATTGAAGGAACAAAGTTTGCTTTATATATGTGTCTTGTGTTTCTTTGAGGTTATTATAAGTAACCCGGCCCATAAGTTGTATTTCAACTAATAAAATTGTCAAAAAAAACTTTGAATGATTATTGTTTTATAAGTCGTTTTTTCAATTGATAAATTAATCGAAATTGTTGTTGACTTGTTTAATTGTGTGTAAATTTGAATGATTATTGTTTGTTTGTATACCGACTAGCAAAAAAAATGTTAGTTCGTATATCAACTAGCAAAAGATGAGCTTAACTTAGTTGGTAGAAATATTACATATTATATGCAGGGGCTGAGGTTCGAACCCCAGACACTCCACTTCTCCGCAATTAAATTGTGTGAGTTTTACCCACTAGGTTATTAGACAAAAAAAGAAGATAAATAGACATGTATGATCGGTTACTAGGAAGTTTGAATTCGTTCTATTTATCGTCGATACTTTTACAAAAAAGGATATATTTTAAGAGAAATGTTAGAAACACACATTTTTCAACACATTCTCTTTTATTGGTTAAAATTCACATGGGCCCATCAAATTTATATGGGACCCACATGATTTGGTGGGACCCATGTAAATATTAGTCAATCAAATAGAGTGTGTTGGAAAGTGTGTGTTAAAATATGTGTTGCTAGTCTTCCTCATATTTTAATAAGTGAACCCTATTATTGAATTTCACTAACCCCATTAGGTACCCCAAACTTTTTCGGGATCTTATAAGACCGATCTCGCTTAAGACCTTCAATTTTAAGCAAGACCCACACTTTTTTAATATTAAAAAATTGAAATGTAATAATATAAAATTATTTATAGTTGATTAGTGAGTCTCATTTGAGAAATTTGTGTGAGATTATAAATGAGTGATACATATATATGAGTCTCATTTAAGTACCAAAAATAAATGTCTCTTTTATAGATGCTCAAATCTTCTACTTATGTTTGTCTTTCATAAATGTACATTAAATGTAGATTGATATTTGAAAAATGAGAAATGATAGAAACACTCTTTCTAACAATTTTTTGTTAATATTTATTGGTTGAAACATGTGTGGTTCCACCACTTTATTTGAGATTCATTTCTAAATAGAGAAACTCAAATGAGTTTCATCAGATAAAAAAATCAATGTTAAAAAAATAGTGTTGATAACATTTTTTATAAAAAAAATTACACACATTTACTACGATTTGTTTTGTTTTAAGTGGACACTAATAATGAGTCTCATTAATCTTTTATTTGAGTATTCTCTCATAATTTGACAATATTATCAAACCATATATTCTAAGCCCATAGTTTTTCTTCTTTTACTTTTCAATTGGTTTGTGTTTTCAACTTTTCTCATATTTGCTAAACTTGTGTCATGTGGAGTCAAATGAAAAGAACTTGCGTTCAATGTATAGTTAATAACTTCTTTTTTTCATTAATCTATTTTTCGAATTTAATTTCTAATGTGTTTAATAATATATGCAACTAATCAAGAATATATTGATTTAAGTGGTTAGGATTTAGACTCTTTAAATAAATACTCTGGGGTTCGATTATTGACTTTTGTTCTTAACAAATTCTTCAACAAAAATTAATCGTCCTTCAAAAATTTGTACCAATTACATGTGAGTGGTATCAATTATATTAGTTTTTAGATTGGTTCATCTTTTTTTGATCTTTATCTTTTCGTTGAATAGAAGAATTAAGTTATTGATAAGCAAAAATTGACTAAACTTACCAATTGCAATATTATATATGTTAAAATATATTTATTTTTTAAGGAATATGTTAAAATATAATTGTTTATCAATACTTGTTTTTTCTATTTATTTTATGTATATTGATTTATATTTTATATTTTGTGACTGGGGTTTGAACCTCTGAACTTATATATATTATACATTATCCTTGCCACTTGAGCTAAGCTCATAAGGACACACTGATTTATCTTTGTGTGATTTATTTCTTTCACTAAATAGAAAATGAGTTATCGATAAGGAAAAATTGAAAAACTTTACTAGACTAATCCATTGTGATATTCTTTATGTTTTTGTTTAAGATATTTTTTTTATAGATAACCGATTTGTCATAATACGATCTATTTTCAATAGATAAAAAATTAGTCATCGATGAGGATATATGTTTTACTAAAATTAACGAGACTTATCAATTGCGATATCATTAGTTTATATTTTATTTAAAAAAATAATATTCATCAAATTGATCGAGTATATAGAATACAACTATCGATTCAACATTCATCAAATAAAAACATTGATTCAACATAACTAAAAAGTAAATGAAAATTTTGTGAAAAAACTCACAAGACCCAAACTCATAATATACAACGACAAAATACGTATAAATAATATGATAAAATCAAAGTGATCGAAAATGATATCTATTCGAATCTACAACGTTGATACACAAGTCATTGATTAAATATATAATTGATTGAAGTTGATCTTTCAATATAAACCTAGTGAACACCACAACAAGCAGGAAATCAAACAATGTCCCACCAAGACGACAAACAACACAAAATAAAAACTTAATTGATGCGAAAATTGTTACTTAAATTAAAAGAAGAGGAAAAATGTACAGAGAAGTGATTCTAAGTCAAAATAGATTTAAATCCACCCCGTAATGTGAATGAACTACGACAAAATATGTTGAGGATGGAGCTTCTCTCTAAAAGAAACTAGGACAAACTTGGAAGGGAAGACTTATAAGTATGTGATATTCTATATGTTAAAAAATTGTTTATTAATACTTGATTTTTGTATTTATTCTATAGAAAAACATCTGTCTTCGAATGATTTATTTCTTTATGCTAAATAAAAAATCGGTAATCGATATGAAAAGTAAAAAATAAGTCATCAATAAGGAATTTTTTTTTAAAATTGATGAGATTTATGATATCGTAGTCAAGGATTGTTTTTTTTTGTCAGGTATCGTAGTGGCTATAAATTTACTTTAAGGTCAATAAGTAGGGAATTTAGAGCTTGAAATATGAGCTCTCCAAGTATTATGTGATGTCTCTACCAATAAAAATATGCTCACGCGTACGTAGACAAAGATTGTGTTCGAGGTTCGAACTCTAATATCCTACATATAATATGCAATATCTTATCAATTGAGTTAAACTAACGGAAACAACATATTTAAGCATTGACTTAATAGTAGTTTTAGCCTCCTAAATTTCTCAAAGTTGTGATTTTGTAGTTTTTTTTAGGGGGTCAAAATCGCAACTTTGAAAAAATTAAGGGACTAAAACTGCTATGAAGCTTTTAAGTATTTTACAACTTTTAATATCAAATGCTTTCTTATTTTTTATTTTGAATGGTTGGCATTACACGAGATCTCTTCATTCCCCAATAAAAACATTGTTTGAGAGTTTACAATCTCATGAAATTCAGAGCCTACTTCTTAAAGGCCCCCTCCCTCCCCCACTTCTCCCTAAAACTTTTTTTCTTGACAGGTTCTCCCTACAACTTTGTTTGTGTGAATGAGAAACAACTAGATTTTCCATAAGGACAAATTTATCATAAGAGCTAGAAAATTTAGCAACAATTTACTCCAAACTAGGGCTCGTTTTGTTTCAAAAGATAAGTTTATAGTTCCATGATGATTAATTGTAGGCTTAATACATGTTTTGGTCCTTTAACTTATTTTTAGATTTCATTTTGGTCCTCTAACTCTAAAGTGTTTCAATTTGGTCCCATAAGTATACATCTGTTTACCCAATGGGTCCTTTCTGTTAGTTTTTTAATGTCTAACATTTTGAATATGATTTTAACCGTTCGATTGCAGGTCCACTGTATACATCAGTGAACCATCGGTATCTAATTTTTTTTCCTTTTCTTCTTCTCCTTCAATGTTCTTCCTCTTGATCTTCATCATCTTAAACATATGTTCATATAAACACAGAAAAATTTGAACAAACAAACCAATAAAAAACAAAAATTCCTTTACAGATCACTAAAATCTAAAATTAATTGGATCCAATTGTTAAAAAAATAATCTAGAATTGAAACACACCAATTCATCAATTTCTTCCTCCATTGAAAAGCAAGTTCAGCCATAAACAAAGCAAGTTCAGCCATGACAGAACCAATCAAAGCATGTCCAGTCATATACCAAAGCACATATCTCGCCCAATCCTGGTCCTGTGAACATCCATAGCTTCTTTCATGAAAAAGGTGGAATGGTTGATTCGTCGACGGTGCCGAATTCGAAATCCACCACCAAGATTTTCTTGCCGGATTCATACGTCGTTTCATCTTTCGATCAAGATTCACCGTCAAGATCTCTGTGGACAGCCGAAGCAACAATGTTGCTTTTTGGATTCTAACAACCTCGTTTGAGGTTGGGGGTGAGATCTCTTTAAAAAGCATGATGATGTTGCAGATAAAAATCTTATCAGTGTTTTTTGTTCAACATCGTTCTGCAATTTGCTCAAGAAAAACAAAATAAACATGCATTTCTAAAGCTTTTGTTCAATATTGACAATCAAAAGCTCTCCCTGATTCAAACACTTCCTTCATAAATGATTTTTAGACAATTAATTTTTTGGTTGACAAGCATTTAAGATTTCCTTTTGTTTTGTGAAACATTGATGAAGAACATTGATAATTCTGACATATGCGGGACTATTTAGTTGGATCTGTTGTTGTTGTTGTTGTTACTCTTCTTCTTTCTGCTACTTTTTTTCGTTCTTTTTTCTTCTAAACATGGAGGATTGAAGGAAAGATAATGTAATTGATTCTATGGGTTGACTTTGCACAAGAGGCACGGTTGAATTTTCAATGAAGAGAAAATGGATTAGTGGAACTAGAAGGAGAAGAGGGGTGATGATGATTGAGGTTTTTTTTTTGGGCTTGTGTGTTGTTTTTTTGAGTTGGTATGAAGATTATGTTGAAGATAAAGAAGGAGAGGAAGGAAGAAGAAGAAGACAAGGAAAAAAATTAGTTGTTGTTGGTTTATTGTTAGATAAAATATAACTGCATGATCCAACGGTTATTATTTTTAGAAAAAAGATCAAATGGTTAAAATAGAAAGTCTATGGTGGACCACATATAATATTGTCCACTTTATATATT
>Ga0209282_1001908_pt1 | contig 11763 bp, 7 predicted proteins | sample Mtrugardesep15_FD_187529 | JGI IMG/M metagenome (GOLD analysis project Ga0209282, IMG submission 187529) | Root nodule microbial communities of legume samples collected from California, USA - M. trunc garden sep15 (SPAdes) (version 2) | ecosystem: Host-associated > Plants > Roots > Nodule...
GATTCGGTAATGAGTGGTATCATTTCCAAACAATTATTCTTTTGCTTTGAAATGATACCACTCATTACCGAATCTAAGTTAAAGGAACAACTTAATTATATGGAATTCAATATAGTAACTATAGACATAGGTTCCACTAAAAAAACTATCGATATAGATAAAGAAAAATGGAATACGTTACTTTGCATTTACCAATAGGTATCAATATATACAAGCTTTAATATATTATACCTAATAATACTAACAAAGAATAATAATGCACAAAGATTACAAGAACTAATTTAGGAGAATATTTCTCTACCGGTTAGTGCTAGTAATGACAAAAATTTACAAAATCAAATATTATCAATGCTAAGGTAATGCACCGTCTATAATAGGATAGTTCAACTAATTTAAATTAAGAAATAAAAAATTTGAGCCACTATAAAGTGGGAAACCCATTCTTCAAAAAGAAAAAAAGTGGTTGAAACCCTATCAAAAGAATATATATTATTCTATAATTAATTATTAATATTTGTCATTAGAAAAACAGAAGCCAATGCATGTGTGTCTATATATACACCCACTTAGGGAAGGATGCATGTGTACCAAATGATCCACACTTATAATACAATATTTCTCTCTTAGCACACACTTATATCATACATGACACAATAACACATTGTTTACAAATGTATATTTAATGTTTTGAATTAATATATATAGTGCCCCCACTTTGCAAAATTCCTAGATCTGTCACTGCACCCACTACAAGATTTCTATATATCCAACCATAGAAGTGAATTTGGGATTCTTAACTTTGTCATGTCACGTTTAAGAACAATAATAAATTTCCACTCTAGTGCTTAATTCTCTTAAAATAAATTAAGAATCCGAAATGAATCATATACCTCTAAATTCCTTTACCCACTATACCTTAATGAAACCCATTCTAAATCGTTGTCTACATCTCCATGATTCTCCTTCCACGTCCCCTAGTTGACTTCCTTTTTCTATTGTTAATTCTACAATAAAGAGTTCATCTAGAAATAGAATAACGATCCTTACAAATGACTTTTGTAAGAAGTAAAAACATATCTTAAATTAAAGAATCATAAGATGGCTTAATCTTTATATTAGCTGATATGCTTGTTTATGCATATTAAAATGTTTAAAACTTAAAAATCACATATTATATGTATATGTATGAAAAATGTGCCTTCTTTTAAGTTAGCGAGTTTTATTTCGATGAATATGGAGTATCTGATGAAGAAGTTAGCTCAATTATATGGACTACGCACTATGTGGTGTCTTAGACTTAGGACTTGTGCCCTAAAGTCGTCTTTTGTGAATATGCTATAGCCATGTAAGTTGAAGTACTTTGCTTAATATCAAGTATCATGTTGGGTTAAATTGCTAATGGACAACCAGTCTACTCTCAACTCTCAAGTGTAATTGATATTGCTTCCCCTTGAAGAAATCTAAGTTGTAGTGAATGTATTTAGTTAAACCCGAGGTAAAGGTTTTGCTTGAATGCATGGGTGCTCTTGTTATGGTATTTGGTTCTTTGCGACTAGACATGTGCTCAATTGATTAGCCTTTGCAACTGCAAGTTTCTAGACTACTCCATAGAGTGTATTGCGTATAAGGTTAAATTACCATCTAAGGTTGCATTCAAATAAATGATAAAGCGATTAAAGATTAGTGAATACTTGTTTGATTAAATGTGTTTGTTGAATATACATTGTCACGTTCTTGATCCACTTACTCACATTATGTCATATAAGAATATTAATTAATATAGATAACTACCCCCCCATAAATAAGATGAGTTCGAGCCATGTAAGAAAAGAGTAATAATTGACATTTACACATAGGATTGCATTGCTATAATTGTGTGTCAATAGAGAGAGAAACAAAGGTGGAAGAAAGGTAATTTACATTTACTGGCTCTATAAAATCCAAAATTGTGATTCCATTCCAAATGCATAATGTAATATAATATAATATAATATAATATAATATAATATAATTGCACTATAGAAAAAGTAAGTTGTGGTCTTCTTGTTACATTACATATATGCTCATTCATGTTAGTGTTATGCAAAAATAGAAGCATCATCAACTTCTCTCTCTCTATTTCTCTCTTTGCGCCAATAAGTTTCAAACTCAAAAGGGTTGCTTAATGGATACAAGCACACCTTTTCATGTTGTTACCATTTTTACTATTCTCTTATTATCATACCCTTTTGATATAGCAAATGCAAACTCTGAAGGTAAGTAAAGTACAGTCTCTTTTGTTTTGATTGATACATACAAACAAGCATACACATACATAATCTGAAAGAAAGAATCTTTTGTTTTGATGTTCTGTCTGTCTGATGAAAACAAACAGGTGATGCCTTGTATGCATTCAGAAGAGCTGTAAAAGACCCAAATAACATTCTACAGAGTTGGGACCCCACTTTGGTGGATCCTTGTACATGGTTTCATGTTACCTGTGATCGTGATAACCACGTTACTAGACTGTAATTTTCTTTTATTTTCTCTTCTAATTTTCTTCAAGCTTAGGAAACTGTACTCATCTCAAAACTGTAAATTAATTTGGTTCCTCATGTATGCATTGTAGAGACCTTGGACATGCAAAACTTTCTGGTCATTTGGTTCCTGAACTAGGGAACCTTCACCATCTTCAGTTTCTGTAAGCAACTAAGCTCTTATCTTATATTTCTTTCTTGAGAAACTGAACTTTGACATAAATTGATTAATACTGTTGATTGCAGAGAATTGTACAAGAATGAATTGGTGGGTCCAATACCAAAAGAGCTTGGAAATCTGAAGAACCTAATTAGCTTGGGTCTTTACCACAACAATCTCACTGCCTCTATCCCTCCCACCCTCTCCAACCTCTCTAATATCAAATTCTTGTAAGTTATTACAATTTATTCATAGGAATTAAATACGTGATTGAGCTATGAAGCATTGACACTGACACGGAGGCTGGACGGTGACAAGTCGGCCCCGATAATAATATGAGATACTTGATTGTTTCTTTGAATGAAATCACATGTGTCATTGGACACAACTTTCATCAGAGGTGTCGGTGCTACAAAGTTATTGACCGTATAATATATTATATGATGCTATGCAGTCGACTCAACAACAACAAGCTAACAGGAAGAATACCAAGGGAACTCACTAAACTGAAAAGTCTCAAGATCTTGTGAGTCTCTTATTTTATTCAAGCTTCTCAACTCCAGCTAGCTCTTATAATTTCATTTGGTTAATTATTTTCATGTGCTGTGCAGAGACCTGTCAAACAATGATCTCTGTGGTACCTTCCCCGCATACGGTTCCTTCTCCAACTTATCTCAACAAAGGTAACACTAAGTGCATGAGTAACTAGTGAGTGTAATACTGTTAAGAACACTATCTCTTATTATGTAATGTGATCATTTTATATTTCTTCAGTTTCAAGAACAACCCAAGACTTACAGGTCCAGAGTTAATGGGATTCGTTAGATATGATGTTGGAGGAAACTGCAAATGAAAGATTGCAAATCCTCGTGCAAAACTACAACCACTGAGTGATGTGAAGATCTATGTATTTGAATTACAAAAATCATAGCTAGTACGGATGGTTTGGGTTGTCTGTCTGTTTGTAATATTGATATATGTCTTAATTGAAACTTGTCTAATACTATACAAGTTGTCCGTCCTAAGATTTTTTTTAGTATTTTCTCAAACAAATGCAAACATTCATTTGGACACTGATGAGAAATGTTAGCAAAGGTGACTTTTTTAACCTCACATCATTATATAACATGTGTTGTGTGCTAACTAATTCGTAGGGAGAAGCTCCTACTTCTCTATGTGGCTGTAGAAACATGGTATTTACTAACCATTCATTCATATTTGCCAAAGAAGGAACTAGATACCAAAGAACGAAAAATGGTATTTTAGGGGGGGCACATGCCCCTATAATACTTGTCGTGGGTCCGTCCCTTAGTACCACTTCTTTATAACACAAAAGTGTTAAGAAGCTAAAATTTAACCCTTGATCCGGATAACTTTTCCATTTTGTCATAGGTAAACTTGTGCTTTCCTGATTAATAACGTACGATTTACAATCCTTCAAAAAAAAAAAAACGTACAATTTACCAAATAATTGTCTTAGAAATTGATTTAATAACAAACTTTACTCACCTAAGTAGAGTAAAGGATTTTCCATTTTTCGAATAAAAAACGAACGGCTTAAATCTATTTGAGTTTATAAAAACTTGATCATATCAAAAGTTCTTAAAATATGAGCCTTTAAGTACCTAAACTAAAAGTAATTGAATTCTTCATTTCTTTTGAAAAATAGAGAAGATCTTTCTTCCTGGAGGACCCACTAAATTTAAATACAACTAGATGACTTGCAAAGGTGAGGCATAATTGACCCGGTTACTGTCAATTGCTTAAATGTATATTTCAACAATAGAACTTACGGGCATTTATTATTTGAATAAAAACAAGATCAAAACTCATTACAGGGTTGAATTAACAATGATAATGACCGGATAAAAGAATACGGAGTAAAAGGAATATTTACATAATTGAAACTAAGCAAAACTTGAACCTAAGCTTGATTCGCCAGGCCGGAAATAGCATTAGCTTTAGAAGAGAAAGGAATTAATCTGCACAACCACCAAACCTTGACTCATTGCATGGTATAAAGCATGTATATCCCTGAGAAAAAGTGAAGACAAATCTTTGAAGTTAAATTTCTAAGAATTGGTATTAGGGACAGAGAACATAATAAGGCCTTCAACCTACAGTAATAATGATGGTAACATGGCAATAGTAATCATTTGGAACAAACAACTACTTTCATTTATAAGAAAAAATCTTGCCTGATAATAACAGCACCAAGTCCTAAATTTTGTATCCCGTCAATTAAAAACAGAACTCACAATGAGCATTTACGGAAAATATTTGTATGAAGGCCACCTAGTTTATTTTGAAGATATAACTTTTGCTAAATAATAGTTCTCCCAATACCAATGGTGCTTCAGGTATTTCATGTTACAGAATTATGTATTAACATCATCTCCTATGTATGCCATTTCAAATCAGGCAAATTTGAGAGGAAGATGATAGAAACTCGTATCTATATTCTTTATTCAGAAGAGAAACAAGAAGTTTATTATAAGTAAACACTGGATTCTGCTTCAGAAAATTGAGATGGGTGGTCTACGGTTATACCAGTGGTTCCCTTCCAAAAAATTCGAGTGTCTTGGTCTCTCCCTTCCAATCCTTTATTCAAATAACAAATTGACCCTTCTTCTCCACAACTTCCCTATTTACTACAATTCATAAACACATAACTGCTAACACACAAACATAACTACACAACCACCTACTTAAGAGACTGGCCTAACCTGCCTGGCTCTCCAATGATATTTATTAATGACACGTGATCTACCCTCCAAATAAAAAATCACCTTGTACTCAAGGTGAAGGATTATATAAATGTCCACTTGGGTCCCATAACTTCAAATAGAATGGTAGAACAATGTGTGAAACATGAGAACTTATGCATGGGAAAATTGCTCTTCTCCCTTTCAAAATTGCTCATTTCCTTGACCAAGCGGGAGTTAACTCATGCTCGGCATTTTTCAGCAGTAGTTAACTCACGCTGGCACTTTTTAGATCGGCTCAATCACTTTTTAAGTCAGGTCGACCGATCTTAAAAGTGTCAGCGTGAGTTAACTACCGTTGAAAAATGCCGAGCATGAGTTAACTCCCGCAAGGTCAAGGGAGTGAGCAATTTTGAAAGGGTGAAAAGTAATTTTTATGTATGGATCATATACTCTATTTTGGGTGGTAATATTGACCCAAAAACATAGTATGGCCGCAGTAGGCCTTGATTACACCAAAACCCACTTAAGTGCCCCTTTACCATCCCTGCAACCCCTATTTGGTATGGTGGTAAATAGCATCCTCTTAATGCAAGTGTGAAAAGATAGAATGAATATTTCCTTAATATTTTTCTGAATGTGCTTGAGTTGCAGAGCTCTCAGCAGTAGGCTTAATTTATAGACATGGTAATTACAATGGTAATAAATGAACATATGCAACTTACAAGATAATTAAACTAACACAATTTCCCAAGATACATTGAACATATCTTCATGCTGTAAAATGAACCTTAGCTACTTGGAAAAGTAGATAATTAATATATTTCAATTTCCAACAGCAAGTATTAAAAACCTTGAGTTTCTGTCTTCCAAACAAAAACAGAGGGTGATTGACGCTGTGCCCGGGAACAGTTTCTGCGGTATACTTTTCTTGTTTCCTTACTTCTTTATTTTGTAAATATTGGATCCGCTCGATGTGCATTTCCATAGTATGAAGTATTCTTGCTTTGAAGGGACCATAATCAAATCTAATGATGGAATCAAAATCAACACAAGAGTTTGGTTATTGGGCAATTTTGTAATAGGAAGTGTGGGGTTGTTGGGTTCAAAAACCAAAGTTGGTCGACATGCTAAACTGAGTGATGCAAGGTGAGGGGTGGCACCAGAAACTGGCAGTGCGTGCGAGAAATTGGAAGGTTCGAAGATGGTGTCACAAACCATGGCTTCAGATGAATCAGAATCAAAGTGAAATTAGAGTCGGCGTAAGGATATGATTCTTTAGCAATTTTCACTCTCAAGATGAATACTTGGTCCATCATCTTCGGCATCCTCTCCACACCCTTGTCGCCTGTTAGAGGTAAAACATCTCGATACTCCACTTTAAAACGCCACAGAAAGGCATCGACAAATGGTTGTTTCCAACTTGCATGTGGATGACGGTGGTGCCACCTGAGTCAACAATGACGAGCATATCCACGCAACACAGTCACGGCTTCTGCAACTTCACCGTCTCCGGTGTACCCTTATAATCGAAATATTTATCGGTGCAAAATAGCCACCAATAGGCATCGTTGACGACGTCAAACACCAAAATCTCCATTTCTGGTAGGATGTATCACAGTTCCATGATCGATGCTCTGATACCAGTTGATATAAACTGGTATCTATACTGTTTATTTAGAAAAGAAACAAGAAGTTTATCATCGGTAAACACTGGATTCTGCTCCTAAAAAATTGAGATAGGATGGTCTATGGTAGAAATGGTTCCCTTCCAGTAAGTTTGAGATTTTTGGTCTCTCTCCCTTCCAGTCCTCGATCCAAATAATCGAATGACCCCTCTTTTCCACAATTCTTAATTTGATATAATTCTTAAAACACATAACTGCCAACACAAACATAACTACATAATTACCTGCTTAAGAGACTGGCCTAACCTGCCTGGTTCTCCTAAGATATTTATTACTGGCACATGATCTAACAGGTGGTTTTGCCATTTATACAAGAAACCTAAACTCTTCCATAGTCAAATTTCATAACTAACAGCAAATGCATAAACAAGTCCAGCAAAACAAAATAGAAATATATAAGAGAAAGGTTTTTATATGAAAAAAAACTGTTTTAATTATTACCTCCAGCCCAAATATCCAGAGCAACAGCCTCAGCCATCTAATGACGGCCGACTACTTGATAATGCAATTGGTGTTAGCGGAGGAGAAGCAATTTCCTCGGATAGAGATGGTGTATGAGAGGATTCTCGTGCCCTTGGCCCATTTAGTGCTGCAACTCGAGCACTACCAGAAGAAGGTATAGAGAAACTACGAGAAATAGCCTGCGGTGGCATTGGCAGTGGAGATGCTACACTTGAAACAACCAAATTATTTGCAGCGGAAACATTTTGACCTCTAGACACTAATGGACCTGAATGTCCCATCAAACCTAAAAGCCTAGAGTTGGGCGGGGAATTGGCTGGAGGCCTTGGAAGTTCATGAAGCTCGCTTATTTTAGGTGAAGACAAGATAGTAGGAGAAGCGCTAGGAGATACTTTGGGGGATGATGATGGAGGCTGAGGGATTCGAGTAGGCAAAAGAGGTCCAGAGAACAACTGAATATTTTCCATTGAGACAGGTCTGGTAGGCCAAGGATTACTTGTCAGTGGGCCGGAAAAGGCATGTCTTTTAATCTTTTTAGAGTAAGCAGAAACATTGTCATGATTTAAGGATACAGGACCATCTACCAAAGGAAGCGGCAGTCTTGTGAAGGAAGCATTATTGTTGCTTTCCCTTAACACAGACTGAGTGTTTCTGATAGTAGGATCAGAATGTTCATCTCCGATATCTTTTTCATGTTTCTTTTGTTCCAATGGGGATGAATGCCACAAGTTCTTTGTTGGTTCATTAAAATTTGTCTGCATTGTGGAAGGCTTTGGTTTATCTGGAAAAAAAGAGATTGGACTCTTTGCATCAACTGGAGTTGGTAGCACATATGAACTGAATTTTCGTGATAACGATGGGCGCATCTGCCTCAGCTTTTCACTGGAATCAGGTTTATTATCGGCAAAAAGTGGGGCAGATTGGCTCCCTGCCCTAACCTTAAAAGAAAACAAATTCCTTTGAAGCTTATCCAAGTTTTCCTGCAATTAAAACAATGAATCGTTAATTATAATCTTATGTACTTTAAACTTCATATTAAAAAGAAACTAAAGATAATTGAAATGTATCTGTTTACCTTAGCACCTCCTGCTGGTGAACCTCTGGGAAGTGTATGTTCCACCTGGTCCAGCTGCAAGGAAGCCAACATAGTTAAGCTACATAAAATCAACATGAGAGCAATTTAAGCTAAATTGCTTGTTTCACAATTAAAAATTAAAACCATGTATATGGTTCTGATCTAAAATTTTCTGAATCAGAAGTTCATTAGATGAAACTTCCATAACATTATGCATTGACCGAACAAGTTAATATTCCACAGTTTTTTTGCATTCGTTCAAACTATATTTCTGATACACATGGAGAAATTAACGACATTCAAACAAACAAGGATGTATAGTTTCTGCGCATAATACTACAAAACTACTCTGCAGTTCTGACAACTCTAAAGCTAGTAGACGGTAGGATTAGTCCCCCGAATTAGCAGGTTCTTGGGCCGGATACCGAGTTCAGGAAATAAAAAAAACTCGAAAGTTAGTAGACCATGGCCCCATATAGGCCTCAACACCGTAATTTCGCCCAAGGAAAGCATTCATTTCCTATTTAATTTTAATTATACTTATGTTCTCTTTTAGCATGCAGTAGGAATAATACAAACCCTCACCCACAATTGCATGTGTGCACAATGACTTGCCTACTCATAAATATGCTTGTTTGCAGATTTAGCAAGTAAATCTTCATTAGACACCGATTTCTAGGAAGGGAGATTACAAATAAGTGTTTACTTAGGTAGTCACCTCCATTGAATTTCTTGATGTAGAAACATCTCGCTCCTGTTCATTTGGTCCATAGTCAAAACTCAGTTCCCCATCATCATTCTCATCATAACCCTCGTCGTCTTCGTCTCCATCATCACCTTCATCCCCGTCCTCCTCTTCCAAACCACTGAAGTGGTAATCAATGTGTTGTTGTTCAGTTACTGACTTCACATGTGGCTCTACTGTCTCAAGAGATTTGGCTGCTTTCTTGAAGAAACATGACTGTTTTAGGGGGTAACAGAATGCACGGGCATCAAGATATCATCATAAAATTTGAAACTAAGAACTCCTGGTTCTAAACAAATAGGGGATAAGACGAACCTGAGAAGCATGGTGACGTGCTGCCTGTGTTAGAAGACTACGTGATTGTCCTTGCTTCAGAGATTTCAATCGGAAAACAAACAATGTGGCCTCCTCATCATATTCATCGCGAGCAGCTTGCAGCTGCTGCAATGTAAAAGTTTCTCCTTTGCCACCTTTAGACCTACCTCTTTCTCTGTATCGTGCAACCATATACTCATATACATCTCTGCAGATCATATTAAAAAATGATAAGACATGTATCACATTTAAAGAAGAAAATAAATTAGATCAAACATAAATTTTCAAACCTCTTTTCATCACATTGTCGCTTCATCTCCTGCTCCAGTATTAAGACATAAAAGAAAAAACTGATCAAAATTACAAAAGATCTTCCACGTAGAATAACATATCAAGATATAGTAAATTTGAATGACCACATTCACTACACTACCTAAATTTCAGAATTAAATAATTTTATTATTAGGTTATAGCACGGACAAAGAGTTGGTTAACTATATTTATAAGAACTTAAAAAAGCCTTCAAGATTCTGGAAGAATCCTATGTTTGAAAACCTTCACGAGTGTTGGGCAAAAACGTTCTTGTGTCTCCATATACGGATATGCCTACGAGCGAGCTTACGAGTTTATCAAGGTACTAAAGAATAAAGATGGGGAATGGAGAAAACAAGTAAGTGGCCCAGTACTGCTTTCTTTCAGCACATATCCTATTTCTGGGACATCTAGATGAATAAGTTAAAAGAGATTGTATAAATATCTTAGAAGATGTTGCATTTTGTACTTAAATCCTTCACTGATCCGTCATTCATCACATTATCCCAGTGTTAAACAGTATCTATAGGTAGCGCTATATGGCTATAACGTAGCGAAATTTGGACAAATTGCTATTGTCAAACAGTGGCTACAGTAGCGCTATAGCACTATTGCGTAGCAGAATTTTAACAATACGCTATTTTCTGCTATCCTTGATTGACAACATTGGAGCCATACTAGCCTTTTCAGGTTTCCTATAATCAGGATGTCTCAGCAATAGTCTAATTTACAGAAACATAATATTGTCTAAAAGCTTAAACACAAACTGATTCGAGTAAGGAATTCAATTGCGGAGGGACGATGAACAGGGATAAAAACAGAAAGTATAATTTGATAATGACATTAGATTTCAAAATGAAAGGAAGGTTAAAAAACTGACCTCAACAATTCGAAGTTCGTTCAACAGAGACTCAGATGGAACAGTAATAGTCTGTATTATATGGGAACGCTGAAATAATGTAGAAAAGAAAAGTAATGAAAAACAGAGAAAATTAAAAAAAAAAGGATGGAATAGGGAATTACATACATAGTTATCAATAAGTTTCTGAAGTTTGAACTGGATTTTTCCAAGCATAAGAAGAACCTTTCCTGAAGCAACAGAATAAGTAGTTAAGTAAAGTTAGAAAGAGGTGGATAAATAAACAGCTTATTGAAAAAAGGTGGTACCTACCAGTTTCTTCTTCGTGATCATTCAAAGCAGTTTTCTCTAGCAAGCAAGAGCCCATGTCTCGCAACGACTCAGCGAATTCTGTATAATTACATTTCATTACATAAATTCACATATCCATCCATATAGGCAAAAGCGGTGATATGAATAGAAAAATACCATAAGCACTGCTGGCGGTTGCGGCCGCGGCGGATAGTAAGGTATCATAGCAGTCACGCATGTCTTGCATCTCCTGGAATTTTCATTTTCATTTAAGAAACCCTAAAAAAAGTGAAATGAGAAAGAATGCTAATAAATTACCCTACCCTTGTAGCCTTTTCTAGTTCGTCAAGTTGTTTAAGAGGAAGAATTGTATCATGTTTGTTATGATGATGATTGTGAAGTGCCAACCCTCGTAACTTTTTCAGAGAACTCTTCATTGATCGTCTAATTCCAATTCTTTCTTTCTTTCTTTCAAACTCAAATTGTGTTTTGATTTTGTTTCTTCTTTCTTTACACACTCAATTTTATTCATTCCAATTCCATATTGTTGAGAATAATAATAAAATTATAGAGTCAACGATGGCAACAATGAACGAAGGTCAAATATCCAATAATAATTTACGATCACATTTTTC
>Ga0209282_1001909_pt1 | contig 11762 bp, 2 predicted proteins | sample Mtrugardesep15_FD_187529 | JGI IMG/M metagenome (GOLD analysis project Ga0209282, IMG submission 187529) | Root nodule microbial communities of legume samples collected from California, USA - M. trunc garden sep15 (SPAdes) (version 2) | ecosystem: Host-associated > Plants > Roots > Nodule...
GTATGCAATTGAATCAAAATCGATTTGAGAAGAAACAAGGACAACGATTGAAGAAGAAGGAGAAGGAAATCGAACTTGATTTTGAGGAGGAGATCGATTTGCAGATTTGGGAAATTGGGGGTTTTAAAACCCTAATTTCTTACCGTTGGCGCACGTGATCCTTCAATTCTTTTTTCTTTTTATTTTTTATTTTTTTCCTTTTTAATTACTTTTAAAAAACAGGAAGAATTAAAAAAAGTAAAAAATAAAAAAAATCCACGTGGCACCTCACTAATGGGACGTGGGTGCCACGTCAGCAAAGACCAGGTCAAAAATGGGGTGGGGGTCCAAAACTGCCACAGAATCAAAACATAAGGGTCTGTTTTGTAATTAAATTAATTAAGGGTCCGTAACCGCAATTTTTGGAAACATAGGGGTCCAAAAGTGCAATTAAGCCAATTAAAAAAAGTAAAAAATAAAAAAAATCCACGTGGCACCTCACTAATGGGACGTGGGTGCCACGTCAGCAAAGACCAGGTCAAAAATGGAGTGGGGGTCCAAAACTGCCACAGAATCAAAACATAAGGGTCTGTTTTGCAATTAAATTAATTAAGGGTCCGTAACCGCAATTTTTAGAAACATAGGGGTCCAAAAGTGCAATTAAGCCTTGTTTCTATTATTATCTTCCTTTGCCTTTCTAGCAATTTTTAATTGAGAAATGTGCAATTTTTAATTGAGAAATGTTAACGAGTGTCCCTTATACTATTTAAGCATCTAAAGTGGTACTCTTTTCGTTTTAAAATAAGTGTCGTTTTAGCAAAAAAAATTTGTTTCAAAATCAATGTCACTTTCAGTTTCCAATGCAATAATAACTTTTTCTTTTCAATTGTACCATTCAATTAATATTATGTTACACTACTTCTAAAGTATTATTTTTTTCTTTAATGAAAAACAAACCAATAGTTGATTAGGATAATTTGGTAAAATTGCTATGACATTTGACTTACTTTATTCCATTCCTTAATCTGTGTGCAATTGGCTAAAACGACACTCATTTTGAAACGGAGGGAGTAAAATTTTATGAAAGTTTGTGCATTTATTGCATTGCAAAATAAAGTCTTTAATTTTTTTTAAATAATTTTTTTATTAGGAATGCTTAAAGAATGTCTCAAGAGCACTCATTTACCAAGACCCTTTTTAATTTTGTGTTTTGGTAAAATCTTCCTTTTGTTAAAGGATTGGTAATTCCTCCTTTTTAGATGCTATAATATGTTCAAACTCAGCCTTATTTAAAAGAAATATAGAAACTAAATTTTTCCTAATTCTAGGAGTGTGCATTACATTCTTTAAGATGAGAGTCTTCCTGGAGGTGAACTTCAGCTCCACATATCCGATTCCAGCAACTTTAGTGGTGTGAGAATCTCCCAGCAGCACCTTCTAATCTTTAACAGTAGTGTATGTCTTGAACATAGCACGATCAAAGCAGACATGACGAGAGGCGCCGATGTCTATCCACCAACCATGTTGATTTCACTTATCATAGCTGTGTACGACAGCTCCTAAGTTATATCAGCATGAGCTTGAGCCGGTCTAGTTGATCTGTTCCTGCACTTTCGTGCCATATGACCTGGTTGACCGCAATTGTAACACTTAAATGGTTGAACATGATCATTGATCATTCTTTGGTGGTTGCTAATTTGGGACCTTTTGTGGGTTTCCATTCTTATTTCAATTGGAATTCTTATTCGCAGGGTGGTTTTGATTCTTAAATTGTTTGTCATTAGGCTTCAGAATTACACCTACAAATTTCTTTTTAGTGTTGTTGTTCGAGACAACAAACACCTCTTCATTCAATTCTTGTTTTCTCGCCTCTTGTTCAATTCAAAGTCGAGTAATCAGGAGAAAACTCCTTAGTTTTATGCCTAAGGGTATTCTTGAAGTCCTTCTAGCAGGGGGCAGTTTATAAATCACAACAACAATTTGAAATTGTTCGGGTAACTACATACCTTCAACAAACATCTCATGAGATATATTTTGAAGCTCCTGAGATTGTTCTTCGACAGATTTATCATCGGTCATCTTATAGTTCAGGTACCGGCTCACATCAAATTTTTTCGAGCCAGCCTCTGCAGTGTTATATTTATTCTGAAGAACATCACAAACATTCTTAGCAGTATTGTGGATAATGTACGTTTCGCGGCACTACCTAAGTTTGTGCAAGGTAGACTAACAACCGCATCGCCTCCAGTATAAAACAACTCAGTTCATTGTTCAATAACGTACTGCACAATATGTAATTGTTCGAGAATTTACACCTCAAAATATGGTTTAATCGTTCGATTAAAACCACTCAATATGGTATGTAGACCACTCGTATCAAAACCGAAAGGAGTAGAAGCAGAAGAAAGACTCGTCAACACAAGTCGAAGGAGGGAGAAGCACATGAAGCGTCAACTGTGAATTTCAGTGTGAAGAATGAGTGGGGAGAGCTCTCCTTTTATAGGGAGAGTTCGTAACAAAAAACGAGTGGCTAATCCTCAAGCAAACACATTTTTGTTTCTTAGTTGGATATATCCGAAAAATTCTGGATCGCGTTTTGGATCGGATTGTAACAAATTTATTTGTTACGCGTGACGCTTTTAGATAATGATTAAATTGATTAATCTTTTTGACCCAAGCCCAAGCCTAAACCCGGCCTGACCCGTCCGGCCAGACGGCGGCAGCATCATCGCATGTGATATATATGTTTTTCTAAGCACTCACCCGTTCGCAAAAGTGGATACCCCAAGGGCATACCCTTGGAGGTCACCCCACCCTTATATAAACACTTGCTATTTAGTGTGGCTCACCAATGTGAGACATTTTTAAGTAACACTCACTAGTTCTTATCTTGTGTTTTTCTATCCAACTTTAACTAGAATCAACTAGTGTTCAACCATTCCTTCTTCACTTCTCAATCATTCTTATATTTTATTTATCATTTTCTAGTTAAGGGTGTTTTTCTAGGATAGGTTTACTGCTGATCGCTCATACGATTTCTAAATCTGCAAAGCAGTTTTTGGCGAGGATTGTACGACAATCAATAGAGACCTTTGACATTAATTAGAATACATTTTTTTGGTTTTACTATGTTTCGGATTTCGGAATCCAAATATCCAAATATAATTCGAATAAAGAATATTTTCGTAAAAAACTAGAGTATGTTAGAAACTAATTGAATGAGAAAAGTAATAGTCAAATTTTATAGGTGATTAATGCAGCGTAAAAAATGATTTAGAACCTCAATCAATTAATTAAAGCTAGTATGTGTTGTTTTACTTGATTAAAGTATATGTGCAAATGACAGTAAAAATGCATCGGAAATTATGCAAAATTGGAGACTTGGAGCTTCAATCCCTTTCATCAACCAAACACCACTTTGTCACATTCACAACCATAATGGCATGTCACACCTTAATTAAGCACTTGTTTGTACCTCACATTCCACTCAAATTACACTTTACCGTTCCCTAATTAAATTGGACATTTAAAAGAAACCTAACTATTCCTCTAATTATTTATTCTTTGAACAAATTCTCTTAATCATGCAAATCAAACTTAGAAGCTAACAAAGCCACACGAACTATATTATGATGAAACTTGTGTTGAGTATTTCTTGTGCGTATAATCTCAGTAATGATTCAAATCAGCAAAAGATCAAAGCACTTTCTGCATGCACAATGATATCTTCCCTTTTTTCATAAGAATACAGCTTATATTCGCTCCTAAAGAATAATTAGAGAGTACAATATGAGAGCAAATAAATTAATAAAACACTTTGCTTAGTATTCAAGGGACATAGTTGGTACCAATGAATTTTTTCCAACTACACAAAACCAGCTAAAAATCAAATATTAGCTCAACTGTTAGATCATTAACATAGGTCCCACAACTTGTTCTGTGTGATAAATCTTAGTACCAGTTTGCAAAATTTCGTTAAAACAGAATAGATATGAAGTGTAAGATCGATTTATCCAAGGGTTTCACATTTTGATGTCATTGTCAACTCCTACAAATATTTGAAAATGAATTATTATACAATAAAGTTAAAGAAAATCCTTTATTCAGGTTAGGTGTTTTAGAATGGACATGATTCATCTTTTAAAGGGAAGATTCCTTAAAATTTGGCAAGTTCCCTGTATCTAAGCTTGCATTTTACTTCAGTTTTCCTATATGGGGTGCATGCATTTTTTGACTTACCCCGGTTTATAAGTGGAGGCAATCCTCACTCATCTCGGTTTTATGATATTGTGTTAGGTCCAACCACAAAAGAAAAAAGAAGGCTAAATTGCATTTTTGGTCCTTTAACTATTTAGGTAGTATCACTTTGGTCTCTTAATTAAAATTTGATTTATTTTGGTCCATTAACTTCTCTCTTTTACACATTTTTGTCCTTTCCGTTAATTTTAATTAAAAAACGTTATGTTTTCTTCATTTTCTTCTGGGATTCTTGTTGTTGAAGGTTGATGGAGATGATATGAAGATAAAAAAAGGAGAAGAAGATGAAGAAAACTTAACGTTTTTTAATTAAAACTAACGAAAAGGACCAAAAATGCAATTTAGCCAAAAAAATATTAACATAGCAATTATTATAAATATATGTTACACTCTTGTACGTGGAAATAAATCTTGGGAAGGGTAAGGAGATGGTAATTTTTTTTCTACATATTAACTTCTCTATTAGGTTAAAAGATTAGTTTTGAGCAAGTGTATATCCACAATTTTGACGTCGTCATCGTTGCAGATCTGAAAACATGAGCATTCCGAAGACTTGAATATATGCATAAGATTTGAAAACATGGATATCCTTTTTGGAAGATTTATCTTTTTGGTTTTAACGACTCTTGATTTATATTATATCGATGTACTCAACCAAATTGAATATAATTTATTTTTGTACAATTTTTTTTCTCCCTCCCCTTATATCAAATGCTATTCTTAGTTAATTCCAAAAAAAAAAAAGTTTCAATGCATCACTAGCTGCGTCTGCATGTAGGATTAACACACCATGTGCATCTACCACTGGTATTTCTTTAAGGTCAGGATAACTACTCACACCTCAATAACCTACCTCAGTATCCATATTTTAATTCCCTTACCTTCCCCCATTTTAATTTTAATTGGCCTACGTTCCTACCTCAAAATAGCTAGCTTGGGATATTTTTATTTTCAATCCTTCGTGAACCAGAAATCACCAGTTCTTGTGATATGCAAATGGAACAATGATTGTCATTATCATTATTAAATGTTTTATGAGATTTTAGCTACTTAGGGGTGAACCTATTATTTAAAATTGACCCTAAAATGGGACAAAAATGGGACGGGGAACCAAAACTCAAAAAAATTAATAAAAAATGAGGGACCAAAAAAACTAATTTTTAAAATAGGATGATTAAAACTTCATTTTTTTTTTTAAATAGGAAACAAAAAGTACATCAAGCCTTATTTTTTAGGGTAAATATCCTTTAAATCCTTATTTTAACTTTTTTTTTTTTCATTAACTCACATTTTTTTAATAATCAAATAAAATTTGACACCTCAAATTATTTCTATTGAGGATTGTTAGTTATACTCTCTCTCCATCTTAAAAGTAGTGATTTTGATTGTTTCACATATACTACCGTACAATTTATTTTTATTTGCAAGAGATAGTTAAGTCAACAAATATTGATATATTTAATTTAAATTTTGATTCAGATAGATCCTTTATGTTAGAAAATGTCAACATTATTATTCTTTTTTATGCGATTTTTCAATGAAATTTAAGCTGTTATGTTTGTATGATGAAGATTATTTGAGTTTGAATATTTTTATAAGTTTTTCTAAATGAATTTTTTTATAATAAAAAAAAGAAAACAATGTTGACATTTTATACTAAATCAAGAAAAGAAAAAGATAAAGAACGAAAGTGTTACCTAATTATAACATAAAATATTAAATAAAAGAAAAGATAAATAACAAAAATATTACCTGAAATTAATTTGAGGTATGAACTATATAATTTTAGCTTTTATTTTCAATCCTTCGTGAACCACAATTCACCAGTCCTTGTGATATGCAAATGGAACAATGATTGGCATTATTAAACGTTTGATATAGTTACATTAGGCCCGTTTATGAGATTTTAGCTGCTTAGGGGTGAACCTATTATTTAAAATTGATCCTAAATTGGGGTGGGGAACCGAAACTCGAAGAAAAAAAAATGAGGACCAAAAAAACTAAATTTTAAAATAGAATGATTAAATTTTTTTATATTTTAAAATAGGGAACGAAAAGTAAACCTTGTTTTTTTAGGTTTAAATTCTTATTTTAACAATTTTTCTTTCATAAACTCACATATTTTTGAATAATCGAAAAAAATTTGACACCTCAAATTATTTTTATTGAGGATTGTTAGTTATACTCGCTCCATCTTAAAAAAGTTGTTTATCGAGTTCAGAAACGTACCTTTTAATAAATCGAAACTAGTGTATGTCCTACCACTTTAAGTGGAACCCATTTTCAATGTGTGAGACCCATCTTGATTTAAACCAATAATGAATTGAATGTTAAAGAGATTGTTAAAAAGAGAATGTTGCTAGCACTAATATTAGGAAAATGATTTTTGGACACCCAAACATAATGTACTTAGAGAGAGAAAGAAATAAAGAGAGTGATATGATAGATGTGATAAGTTTATGATATAATATAAAGCAAGGGATAGAAAAGAAAATAAATTGTGAAAAAAATGAAATGTAACAGAATTGAAGGAGTGCAACCATATGAAATTATGAGTCAGATACCTAGTTTTTTAAAACAATATATGAACTTTCAATGTAATTGACCCATGGGGATGTGTGTAGTGTGTTTGGCAAAATCTCTTGGTTAAAATATTATAGATTATTGCCCAATGCAACTAAGAGTATTTTGAATCAACTATACAACATGAATGCCAATGCAAACCAACTTATAGTCCACCAACCCGAACTGGAAGCTGAAATCATATGGCCATTTTAAGCCTAAAACTTCAGAGAAAATATAAAATAAACAAAAAATTCACCGAGTTCATGATTCATATTCTTCAAAATCACATAACCTGAGCAAAGATAATGAAACTATAGAAACTATGACAAGTTTTTACAGTCTAATCAGAGTATGAGAAATTAAAAGGGAAACAAAAGGAACATGATCCAAACATAAGAGGGTAAAATGTTGCAGCATGGTGCCAAATTAGCAGATTATTAAACCATAGAATAATCAACTTCATCGTGTTGATTTTGAAAACACCAATCCAGCCAATACAGTTGTGATCGAGGAGGAAGTCGATGACTATCAGCTGGAACAATGCATTTCATCATTTCATTATTACTCCCTGAATACACTTCACATTCTGGATGTATAGTAATAATATAATACACGCAGTTGCTTTCATATCCCCAATTTCCTGGATTGCTCAGCGCATGGCTTTTGGGAAACGAGAAAAATAATGCAAGGTCACCCAAAGTTTCTAGCTTGACATAACTCATTGTCGAGAAGTCTATCCTGTAGACGTCCAATAATTTATTCTGTTCAAAGAAAACCACAAGAAGCTTCCCATCACAAGTAAGTAACTTTGGCAAAAAGGATGGTCCATTGGGAATATTTTTCAGTTCTAGAAATTTCAGACTTGTAGAGTTCAGACTAAGTACACCTATCTCGGCCTCGTCGGTGAGAACATAAATAGTATAATGCAAAACAGCAAAGTCCAGAACAGTCCATGGATTTCCGTTTTTGGAATAAGTAAACCAAGTAGAATATCGAGACTGATAAACATGAAAACTACAAGACGCTGTGCAAGAAACCACTACGACATATTCATTTGAACCTTTGACAAAAGTAAGTAATACACGAGGACCGTAAGGACAAAAATAATCTTCAATAGCTGAGGTGTCAATGATCATTTGTTTTTTTATAAATGGATTCATTAATTGTAGTTTATTGGTACCTTTCATGATGAGATATCCACTAGACGAACACAGATAGGTTAATCCCCAAAAATAACTCATCTTAGCACGGTAAGCTCGTTTTTCAGGTATGCTATAAAAAGAACAAAATTTCTTTGCATATGAAGTTGTTTGAACAAGTAGTGGTGATTGGGATGCCATGAAACTTCTCCAATAAATTTTTTGAACTCTCCTCCACTCCTTGCAAACACCAGAAAATTGAAATAGATCATCAAAATCTAGTTTTCGAGATATGGTATCAAGCACATTATCCGAAAGTTGGCTGAAGTCAACAGCACTTTTTGCTTCTTTACCTGAAACAATGACAATGCTAGGTTATTCCCAATGTCAATAATAAGAGTGCTTATGATTTTTATTCATCTATCTAATAATATCATAGAAAATAGTGAGGGAAGGAAATATTTGCAAACATTACAATAATATAACAATTCTGGTGTTTCTGAAACTTCTCATTGAGTGCAAGAATTCTTGATGATTTCTAATCCATGTTTCTATCATATAATTGGTAACTATGAAGGAAAATCACATTACCCTCATAACATACTTGGCATTAATGGTAATATAAAATAATGCTTCAAAATAAAACTACAACAATTACAAACAACTTTTAGATTGCAAAGGTAATTGTAGTTTATATCATTTTCGAATCATTAAACAACCAGCAAAAGTCAAAATGAGTATAGGGTTTAGGACATGCATCCATGTAAATAAGGACTCTAGCTATTACACTCACCATCACAATCCCACACAAAGAAACAATCAAGCGACACTTCAATTGTATAGATATAGATGATTAAATTGATGTTGGAATTATTTTGAGGAATAATAAAATGATGACACTTGTACCTTTGGAAATCAAAGTAGGGGCTTAATTGAACTCTATCTAATTTATTCAAGCTCAATTTATCGTTAAACTGTTTCTTGTATAATAGAATAAACCCATGGAGACTATCCATATTGGTTCTAAGAGACCCCTGGTGGATGGATGAAGCTTAAGAAATATGATATATACTTGAAAGGGAGGTGGAGAGATATAAGGATGATGAGGCTCGTTTTAAAATTCTGAAGGGAGATGGATCAAAGGTTACATTAAGAAAATTTTAGCTTCTAGCACTTTTCATGCTGAAATCTGGGGCATGTACCTTAGTTTTAATAGGAGAGAACTTCTTATCTTGTTGTAGAAAACAAATCTAAAATTCTCTTATACAAGGTCGTATATAAATGCAAGTTTAGTGGGGTGGTTCATGTTTTGGTGCGGCAATATGAGGGAAGAAACCAAAGTGCTGATTCGCTAGCCGGTTTTTTTGGCTTCTTTATATTCCTTTAGTTGTACTATTGTTGAGGCTCCTCATAGTGAGCTTCATAGATTTCTTTTTACGATATGTCAGGGCTTGCATGCCTAAGAATGTCTATTTAGTTTTGTAGTTTTTCTTTGGAATTCGGCCCACTTTTGCACCGAAAAGAAAAAAGAATAAACTGAAGGCAAGCATAAAACGGACCTTAAAAATATGTAATATTTCACATTTACAAAATTATAGAATTATAAATTATGGCTTAAATCAACCTTACAAAACCAGTTTGTAAGGTGAGAAATGCCCACTAATTATAAGCACTACTTTGGCATTATTTCTAGGCTATTTGCGAATAAACACACCTCATCACACCCAGAATAATGAAGGTATTCGAGGTTTCCATGAAGGAAGCTCCAAGTAGTTGCAATTATAGTGACTAGGGGAAGGGCACAATTAAGGCGGCTTTCTAACATTACCCCTCACATACACAACTTTGCACCTTGATCTTGTAATGTGTGGGTGATCCAACAATAGATATATGATATGCATTTATACCATATTAGATATGCGACCTGTAATATAACTCAATCCCACAAAATTTAATTGAAAGGCGAAAGCCAAATGAGCATTACTTAGGCTATGTCTTTAGGTGATGTGAGACTAGACCCCTAGCTAACACCCAATCTAAAACAATGAAGATTTTGAAGACTACAATGCTTGAAAGCCAAAGTTGCAGACATTATTTTGGCTTTCCAACATAAGTAAATTTTCTTATACACAACAATCATAAAATTGCGTGAATAGAATTTCGACAAAGGAAAACAAAGGGGGAAACGACAAGTCTTCCATTTTTTAACCTATCAGTCATGGTTCAACCCCAAATTCAACATGAGACCCAATTTATATTTTTTTAAACTTTAATCAAATAGTGAAAACAATATCATGAAACATTATAGGAAAACTATAAGTGAATATTTTCAAGCTTCAATTTTTAAAAATATACATACAACAATACGAAAAGCACGAACATACATCATAAAAATTAGCAAAATTAAAAGACGAAGTATATAAGCATATGAAACCGTACTTGACGATGATCGAGGCAAGCCAATGGAAACATTGGACCTCTTAGAATCATCTTCGTCACTCCCTTGCTCTGAATTTTTTGCGGGCATCTTGTCAACTTGCATCTTTGTGTGCTATAAGATTGAGCTTAAACCCTTAGATCTATGTAGTCAATCCCAGATAGAAGCACAAAGCGTGCGATCAAAGAAAGGAGATAACAAGATCCCGAGTACTGAAATCGTTTAAATCACAGAGGATAGATTGTATAAGAATAGAGGAGAGATTGTAAAAAAACATTAAAAATTCAATGTAATTAGGGTTGAAAACGGCGTACACAAAGCGAGAAGAGAGAAAGGGGTTAGGGTTGTGCAAAAAACCCAAATTACCCCTTTAAAGTGTTCGCATTTTAAGGGTAAAAACATGATTTTATACGAGTTGGAACCCAGAATTGGAGCACACGAACCAGGAACCTGCTCTTCCACCTGGAGCAGAAGTGAACTATAAGTGGGCTTGGATTGGCATTCACATTGCGGTTTTTCACTAAAATACATAGTGGACATAAATAAACTTTTGTAAAATGATATGCAAAACACGTCAAAACATGTTCCTCATTGGTCACCTCATCCCCAAATAAAGATGATTTAAAAATTAGAAACAAAAATGAATTTATTTAATTTGAAAGGAAAATAGTTAATGTTGCTGTACCAAATCTAGTGTTACCAATCACAAATCCGTAAAATAGTGGTTTGATCAAATTCCACTTTGCAACAATGTTATAGCTTGTAGTGTCGTTGTTTGATAACATTTTGTACTAAATTGTGTATCATAGAAAAATTGTGATTTGTCAAATTTTAATCAAATTTTATAATTTGAACGTAACAAAGTTAACTAAAGGTAAAACCGCAAAAAGAGACATCCTTATTTATTAATTTTGTTAAGTCTTAACCTAATTTTTTCCCTCCACAAATTCTTTATTAGGTTTGCAACAACTCTATCCTAAAATAATAGATATCTTAATCATTATCCTTATTATTTATTAATTTTATTATTTCTGCAGCAATTTAACCTATTGTTTATGTAGATATTATTTTTTTTGACAAATTGTTGTATACTTATTTAATACATTTACAAACAGAATATCCTAATTTTCATGCAAACTCGGTTACCCTAAATTGTTAGGAACCATGAACTGCATTAATTTTTTATGTTTAACTATAAAAGTAATAAATAAAATTGACATGCGCAACAATATAATTTTGTATTTTTTTTATCTTTTTTCTTTATAATTTTTTTTATTATCATTTGATTGTAATATTGTATCTCTAATAATCCTTATTTATTAATTTTGTTAAGTTTTAACCTAATTTTTTCCCTCCACAAATTCTTTATTAGGTTTGCAACAACT
>Ga0209282_1001910_pt1 | contig 11760 bp, 10 predicted proteins | sample Mtrugardesep15_FD_187529 | JGI IMG/M metagenome (GOLD analysis project Ga0209282, IMG submission 187529) | Root nodule microbial communities of legume samples collected from California, USA - M. trunc garden sep15 (SPAdes) (version 2) | ecosystem: Host-associated > Plants > Roots > Nodule...
CGACCAAGAACATGGCCGGCTATACCGGCATCCAGGATCTCAAGGGCAAGAAGATCGGCGTCTCGGCGCCGGGCTCCTCGACCAACATGGTGGCCAACCTCGTGCTGTCGCGCGGAGGGCTCAAGGCCAGTGACGTGAGCTACATCGGCGTGGGCGTCGCGGCTGGCGCGCTCACCGCGCTGCGCTCGGGCCAGATCGACGCCATCAGCAACACCGACCCGGTGATGACCATGCTCGAGCAGAAGGGCGACGTGAAGATCATCAGCGACACGCGCACGCTCAAGGGCACGCAGCAGGTGTTCGGCGGGCCGATGCCCGCAGCCTGCCTCTATGCGCCGATCGACTTCATCCAGAAAAATCCCAACACCTGCCAGGCGCTGGCCAACGCCATCGTCCGCGGCCTGAAGTGGCTGCAGACGGCCGGCCCTGGCGACATCATCAAGACCGTGCCGGAAACCTATCTGCTCGGTGATCGGGCGCTGTACCTCGCATCCTTCGACAAGGTGCGCGAATCGATCGCGACCGACGGCCTCGTGCCGGCCGAAGGACCCAAGACGGCCCTCACGGCAATCGCGAGCTTCGACACCGCAGTGAAGCCCGAGAAGATCGACCTCACGAAAACCTACATCAACGATTTTGCTAGGCGCGCGAAAGACAGGTTCAAAGCCTGACTCCGAACGTCCCCGCGACCCGGCTTCGGCCGGGTTTTTTCTTGCGGCGACCGATGCCAGAATTCCTGCCAGACATGTCCGACTACGCACTCGAACTTCTCTCGATCAGTTGTACTTTTCGCTCGAAAGACGACCCGGGCCAGCGCTATACCGCCGTGGCCGACACAACGCTGCGCGTGCGAGCCGGCGAGTTCGTCTCGGTGGTCGGCCCCACGGGGTGCGGCAAGTCCACATTGCTGAACGTCGGCGCCGGGCTGCTCGATCCGTCTTCAGGCACCGTCAAGGCCTTCGGCCAGACGCTTGCGGGCGTGAACGCGCGCGCAGGCTACATGTTCCAGACGGAGGCGCTGATGCCGTGGCGCAGCGCCGTCGCCAACGTGATGGTGGGGCTGCAGTACCGGGGCGTTTCGGACGCCGATGCGCGCGAGCAGGCCGAGGCCTGGCTTTCGCGCGTGGGCCTTTCGGGTTTCGGCGACCGCTACCCGCACCAGCTGTCGGGCGGTATGCGCAAGCGGGTGGCATTGGCGCAGACGCTGGTGCTCGATCCCGACATCATCCTCATGGACGAACCCTTCAGCGCGCTCGACATCCAGACCCGGCAGCTGATGGAAAACGAAGTGCTCGAACTGTGGAGTGCAAAGAAAAAAGCCGTGCTCTTCATCACGCATGATTTGGACGAGGCGATTGCAATGAGCGATCGCGTGGTGGTGCTCTCGGCGGGGCCAGCCACGCACCCGATCGGCGAATTTGCCATCGACCTCGCGCGCCCGCGCGACGTGGCCGAAGTTCGCACGCAGCCGCGCTTCGTCGAGCTGCACACGCAGATCTGGGAGGTGCTGCGCGACGAGGTGCTCAAGGGCTACGCGCAGCAACTGAAAAAGGCCGCATGATGCCGAGCCTCAACGAACGCAATGCGCGCTTCTGGCAGCTGGTGCTGCTGGCGGTCATCCTGGTGAGCTGGCATGCGGCGTCGCGCAACCAGCAGATCGCATTTTTTCTCGGCGAGCCGGTCCAGGTGGCGGGGCGCATCTGGAGTTGGTTCCTGCCGTTCGAGGTTCCGCCGAACCTGCTGTTCCCCGAGGGGCTGAAAGGCAACGCCGACATCTACCGGCACCTGGGCACGACGCTGCTGGAGACGGTGCTGGCCTTCGGCATCGGCACCGTGCTTGGCTTGGCCTGCGGGCTGTGGCTTGCGCTGGCGCCCACGGCGAGCCTGATCCTCGATCCCTACATCAAGGCCGCCAATTCGATGCCGCGCGTGATCCTTGCACCGATCTTCGCGCTGTGGTTTGGCCTGGGCATCTGGAGCAAGGTGGCGTTGGCCGTGACGCTGGTGTTCTTCATCGTGTTCTTCAACGTCTACCAGGGCGTGCGCGAGGTGAGCCCCGTGGTGCTGGCCAACGCGAAGATGCTGGGCGCCAACCAGCGGCAGCTGTTGCGCACGGTGTACCTGCCGAGCGCCACCAGTTGGGTTTTCTCGAGCCTGCACACGTCCGTGGGGCTGGCCTTCGTCGGCGCGGTGGTCGGTGAATACCTTGGCTCGGCGCGCGGCGTGGGCTACCTGATCCTCCAGGCCGAAGGCACCTTCGACGTGAATACGGTTTTTGCCGGCATCGTGGTGCTCACGGCTTTTGCGCTGCTGCTCGACGGCCTCGTCGGCCTGATCGAAAAGCGGCTGATGAAGTGGCAGCCGCGCAGCGGAGAGACCGAAAAGCTCTAGCGCTGCTCGGTCGGTCGGCTTCAGCGCTTTTTCTTTGCCGGTGTTCCACCGCGCTTTTCGCGCACCACCTGCTGCTGCTTGCCGGCCGGAGACTTCACGATGGTGGTGCCGCGCGCGGCCACGGCCTTCACCGCGCCGCCGCCACGCTTGCCGGCAACGGCCGCGTGTCCGCGCGCCGGTGCCGCGCCCGAGCCCACGCGAGCCGCGGGTGCCGCACGGACGGGCAGGTACACCACCACGCTGTAGCCGCGCTTGAACGAGTGGTTCAGATTGACGTCGTTCCACTCGGCCACGCTGTCGGGCTTGAGCTTGTAGCGGCGCGCGATGCTCGCCACGCTGTCGTTGCGGCCCGCCTTGACGGTGGTGCGGCGGTTGACGATCTCGGGCTGGAAGCTCAGGTGGCCGCTGTCGGCCACCAGCGCCGTCACGTCTTCCTTGACGCGGGCGCCGCGCGGCACGATGAGCGTGGAGCCGGCCTTGATGAGCATGCGCGGCGGAATGCTGTTGAGCGCGCGCAGGTCGGCCTCACTCATGCCAGAGCGCTGGGCTGCATCGGCCACAGTCATGGTGTTAGGGACCACCCATGCCGTCCAGCTCGCGTATTGGCCTTGCGAGTAGGCATCAAAGTTGCGCTGGAACACCGCTGCGTTGTCCCACGGCAGGAGGATTTGCGGTGTGCCGGCGGCCAGCAGCACGGGTTTGTGCGCAGCAGGGTTCAGGGCGCGGAAGTCCTCGAGCCGGATGTCAGCCAGCTTGGCCGCCAGTTCGACGTCGAGATCGCGCGTCAGCGTGACCGTCTGGAAGTAAGGGTGGTTCGCGATCAGCGGCAGCTCGGTGTTGAACGCTTGCGGATTGGCGACGATGTTCTTCACCGCCTGCAGCTTGGGCACGTAGAGCCGCGTCTCGGCCGGCATGGAAAGATCGCTGTAGGTGGTGGGCAGTCCGAGGCGCTGGTTCTTGGCGATGGCGCGGCTCACGCTGCCTTCGCCCCAGTTGTAGGCGGCAAGGGCAAGCTGCCAGTCGCCGAACATGCCGTAGAGCTTTTGCAGGTAGTCGAGGGCGGCGCGGGTCGAGGCGACCACGTCCCGCCGGTCGTCGCGAAAGATGTTCTGCTTCAGGTCGAAGTCGGTACCAGTGGCCGGCATGAACTGCCACATGCCCGCCGCACGCGCGCTGGAAATGGCCTGCGGGTTGAACGCGCTCTCGATATACGGCAACAGCGCAAGCTCCGTCGGCATGTTGCGCCGCTCGAGCTCCTCGACGATGTGGAAGATGTACTTGTTCGAGCGCTCGGTCATGCGCTGGATGTAGTCGGGCCGGCTGGCATACCACTGCTCGCGGTCGCGCACCAGGTCGCTCTCGAGGTTCGGCATCTTGAAGCCGCGGCGGATGCGGTCCCACATGTCGGCCGGCGGTGCGAGCGTGACGACGCTTTGCGAACGGGCTTCGCTGCTGGTGATGGGAGTGAGCGGGCCGCCGGGGTAGACCGGTGCTGCACTGCCGGCTACTTTGGAGCCTGTGCCGCCGGTGGTGGCGCCGGTCTGCGCGGATGTGGACGAGGAGGACGGGCCGTTGGTGCCCGCGCAGCCCGCGAGCAACAGTGAGCCTGCAAGGCAGACGGCAGCGATAAGTTTCATCGGAAGTCGTTTTTCCATTGGCGCAGCGCGGCAAAAACGTCGGCTTCGGCCGCATTGGCGGAAAGCTCGGCGTGCTCGCGCACCGCTCGAAGGACAGTGGCTTCGCGGCTGCGAAGAAAGGGGTTGATTCGGCGTTCGGTTGCCAGTTGCGAGGGCAGCGTGGGCTGCCCCTGCGCGCGCAGGCTTTCGCAACGCGCCGTGTACTGAGTCAGATCGGCGTTGCCGGGTTCCACCGCTTGGGCGAAACGCAGGTTAGCAAGTGTGTATTCGTGGGCGCAACACACGCGGGTGTCGCCGGGGAGCGCGGCGAGCGCGTCGAGCGAGGCCAGCATTTGCGCTGGCGTGCCCTCGAACAGGCGGCCGCAGCCGCCGGAGAACAGGGTGTCGCCGCAAAAAAGCAGCGGTGTCCGTTCCTGGTTGCCGGCGAGGAAGTAGGCGATGTGTCCGGCTGTGTGGCCCGGCACGTCGATGACGGTGAAGCGCATGCCGAGCACTTCGGCAACGTCGCCCTGCGAAAGGGGCGTGAAGGGCTCAGGAATGCGCTCGCGCGCCGGGCCGAAGACCGGTGCACCGGTGGCCGCGTGGAGCGCGGCCACGCCGCCCGTGTGATCGGGATGATGGTGCGTGACTAGAATCGCGGCGAGCTGCAGCTTGTCGCGCGCCAACGCGTCGAATACCGGTTGAGCGTCGCCCGGGTCCACCACGATCGCGTTGGAGCCGTCCTGCAGCATCCAGATGTAGTTGTCAGCGAAGGCGGGCAGCGGAACAAGGGTCATGAGCGGTCAAATTATAGGTTTGCAGGATTGGTTCGCGACCCCCCCCGGACGGTACCTCCTGGCGTGGGAGCAAGCCCAGTTCGACCAGGCGGTGGCGGACATCTTCGGCTATCACGCGCTGCAGCTCGGCGCGGCCGGGGTCGACGGGCTGCGCACCAACCGCATGCCGCACCGGTGGCTCGCGCTGCCCGAGCCCGGACAGGCCGGCAACGCCGCGCTGTTCACCGATTTTGCGGCGCTGCCGTTCTCGGCCAACAGCCTGGACCTGGTGGTGCTGCCGCACGCGCTGGAACTGAGCCATGACCCGCACGCCACCCTGCGTGAAGTCGAGCGGGTGCTGGTGCCCGAGGGCCGCGTGGTGATCTGCGGGCTCAACCCCGCCAGCCTGTGGGGCATGCGCCAGCGCCGCGCGCACCTGTACCGCAAGCTCGGGTTCGGCGAGCTCTTTCTGCCGGAGGGCGGAGAGTTCATCGGCTACTGGCGCATGCGGGACTGGCTGCGGCTCCTGAGCTTCGAGGTGGAGTCGGGACGCTTCGGCGTGTACAGGCCCGCAGTACGGAGCGAAGCGTGGCTCGAGCGCTGTCGCTGGATGGACACCGCGGGGGAGCGCTGGTGGCCCATCTTCGGCGCCGTGTATTTTGTGGTGGCGGTGAAGCGGGTGCGCGGCATGCGCCTGTTGAGCGCCGACTGGCGCCGCGCGGCGGCCCGTGCGACGGCGCCGGTATCGATCGCGGGCAAGGTGCACAAGGCCGACCACGGCGAATGAATGATTGAATGATCGACGGATCGAAGAACAAGGAAGAGCAAGTTTTGAATGAAGTCGTGATCTACACCGATGGCGCATGCAAAGGCAACCCGGGCCCGGGCGGCTGGGGTGCCTGGCTCAAGTCAGGTGCCACCGAGAAGGAACTGTTCGGTGGCGAGCTCAACACCACCAACAACCGCATGGAGCTCACGGCCGTGATCGAGGGCTTGGCGGCCCTCAAGCGGCCCTGCAAGGTCATTCTCTATCTCGACAGCCAATACGTGCGCATGGGCATCACCGAGTGGATCCGCGGCTGGAAAGCCAAGGGCTGGCGCACCTCCACCAAGCAGCCGGTGAAGAATGTCGAACTCTGGCAGAAACTCGACAAGCTGGTGGCGGAGGGCGGCCACATCATCGAATGGCGATGGGTCAAGGGCCACTCCGGCGACCCGGGCAACGAGCGCGCGGACATGCTCGCGAACAAAGGCGTGGACAAGGCCCTGGGCCGAATCTGAGGTCTGGGGGCCCATTCGTGAAACAACGAGGAGCCGGCTTTGCCGGGCCTCTGGTGTTGCCGCCGGTAGGGGTTGGCGAAGCGACACGAAGTGAAGTGCGCGAAGACTGGGGGCGAGCTAGAAGATCCCGTCGAACATCATGACGTCGACTTCATCGCCCGCAGCGATGTTGCCTTGCTCATGGTGCAGCACCACGAGCCCGTTGGCCTCGACCATCGAGCTCAGCACGCCCGAACCCTGGTTGCCCGCGATGCGGACTTCCGGCAAGGCGCCGGCCATGGCCTGAACGAAGCCGCGCTGGTATTCGGTGCGGCCGGGCTTCTTGCGGATGGCGCTCACGCTGCGCGCGCGCAGCAGGGGCGGAGGTGACGCGGCGGTGTCATGGCAGCCCATCATTCGCAGCAATGCGGGCCGCACGAACGCAAGAAAAGTGACCATCACGGCCACTGGGTTGCCGGGCAGGCCGAAGAGCACCGCGGCGCCGCGCTTCGATGAAGAAGCGGGATCGCGCTGGATCAGGCCGACCGCCATCGGCCGACCGGGCCGCATGGCAATGCGCCAGAACGCCATGTCGCCCATCTGCTGCATCACGGCGCGCGTATGGTCGGCCGCCCCGACGCTCACACCGCCGCTGGCGATGATGGCGTCGGCTTCGCTGGCGGCGCGCCGCAGCGTGGCGGCGAGCGCGGCCGGGTCGTCGCCCACCAGGCCCAAGTCGACCACTTCGCAGCCGAGCCGCGTGAGCAGGCCGAACACCGTATAGCGGTTGCTGTCGTACACGGCGCCTTCGCGCGGCGGCTCGCCCAGGCTCAGGATCTCGTCGCCGGTCGAAAAGTACGCCACCCGCAGGCGGCGCAGCGCCGGCACTGCTGGGAGCCCCAGGCTTGCCACCATGCCCAGCGCGGCGGGCGACAGGCGTTCGCCTCGGCGCAGGGCGGGTTGACCCTGCATCAGGTCTTCGCCTGCAAAGCGGCGGTTGTCGCCGCGGCGAAGCACCTTGGCCGGAAAGCTCACCCGGTCGCCGCCCACCTTGCAGAATTCCTGCGGAACGACCGTGTCGAGCCCGGCTGGCATGATGGCGCCCGTCATGATGCGGACCGCCTCGCCGGCGCCGAGCGTGCCCCGCCAGGCCGTGCCCGCCAGGGCCGTGCCCACCACGCGCAGTTCGATGGATTCGTCGGTGCGCGCGTCTTCCCGCAAGATGGCGCCATCGAAGGCAAAGCCGTCCATTGCGGAGTTGTCGTGCGGCGGCACGCTGACGGGCGAGATGATGTCTTCGGCGAGCACACGGCCCAGTGCTTCGCGAACGCCGACCTCCTCGCGCTCCGTAACCACCGCTGGGACTACGAGCTGCGCCAGAAAAGCCTGGACGCCGCCAACGCTCAGTGCCTGGGGGTCGTAGCCTTCGAGGGCTGCGGCAATGTCGGCGATGCGGCTCATCGGTTCTCGAGGGCGTGCAGTTCGGCCAGCGTGTTGGCGTTGAAAAAGGCGTCGGGCGCATCGCCGGGCCGGTCGAAGGGGACCAGCACGGTGCGGTGCTGCGCGGTCCATGCGTCGATCTTGCGCCCGCCGGATTGCGTGAAGTTCACCAGGCTCTCGACGAGCGCGGTGCGCAGCAGGCAGAACACCGGCTGGGGCCGCAGGACAGGCGGGACGCCGGGTTCGGCGGCAGCCTCGGGGGCGCTGACCATGGCGATTTCCGCGTTGTCGGCCACCAGGGCCTCGGCCAGTCGGCTGGCCAGGTCTAGCGGAAACAGCGGCGTGTCGCAGGGCACGGTAAGGAGATAGGGCGTCTCGCAGCGCTCAAGGCCGGTCAGGAAGCCCGCGAGCGGACCGGCATAGTCGGCCAGGCTGTCGGGCCAGACCGGAACGCCGAACGACTCGTAGGCGGACAGGTTGCGGTTGGCGTTGATCATGACCTCGCCCACCTGCATGCCCAGCCGCAGCACCGCATGCATGGCGAGCGGTGAGCCGTTGAAGTTCTGCAGGCCCTTGTCGATACCGCCCATGCGCGAGCCGCGCCCGCCGGCCAGCAGCAGGCCCGTGATCTCGCTGGGAGAAATGGAGTCTTGTGTGGGAGTGGTCATCCGCCGATGTAGCTCATTTCGACGCGGCGCGGCGCCTTGTTGTCATTGCCGTCCGGCTCGCCGCCGTCGGGACCGCGGAGCGCGCGCAGTTCGGAATAGCGGTCGGCGCGGCCCTGCCAGATATGGCCGATGGCGGAGGCGATGTCCTCGTCGGTGGCCGTGCCGCGCAGAAGGGGACGCAGGTCGTGGCCCGCGCTGGCAAAAAGGCAGAGGTAGAGCTTGCCCTCAGTGGACAGGCGCGCGCGGCTGCAGTCGTGGCAGAACGCCTGCGTCACGCTGCTGATCACGCCGATTTCTCCGCCGCCGTCCGCATAGGCCCACCGTTGGGCGGTCTCGCCCGGCGCGCTGGGCTCGAGCGGCACCAGCGGGAATTCGGCGCCGATGCGGGCGATGACCTCGGCCGAGGGCAGCACCTCGTCCATGCGCCAGCCGTTGGTGGCGCCCACGTCCATGTATTCGATAAAGCGCAGCACCACCTTGCCGCCGTGGTTGTCGCGAAAGTAGCGCGCCATGGGCAGGATTTCCTGCTCGTTGGTGCCGCGCTTGACCACCATATTCACCTTCAAGGGCCCGAGGCCCGCGGCCAGCGCCGCATCGATGCCGGCAAGCACGTCGGCCACCGGAAAATCGACGTCGTTCATGTGGCGGAACACCGCATCGTCAAGGCTGTCGAGGCTCACGGTCACGCGCTGCAGGCCGGCGGCACGCAGCGCGGCCGCCTTGCGCTGCAGCAGCGAGCCGTTGGTGGTGAGCGTGAGCGCCAGCGGCTCGCCGGCGGGCGTACGGAGCTCGGACAGCTGGCCGATCAGCCCCTCGATATTCTTGCGCAGCAGCGGCTCGCCGCCGGTGAGCCGGATCTTGCGCACGCCATGGGAGGCGAACAGGCGCGCGAGCCGCGTCATCTCCTCGAAGCTCAGCAGGGCGCTATGCGGCAGGTACTGGTAGTCCTTGTCGAACACGTCCTTAGGCATGCAGTAGCTGCAGCGGAAGTTGCAGCGGTCGGTCACGCTGATGCGAAGGTCGGTCAGCGGCCGCCCCAGGCGGTCAAGCAGGTGCCCGGTAGCAGGCACGGCGATCTCCGGCACCGAGACCGCCGGGCGCGCGCGGCCGACCTCGGAAATCGGGATGACGGTGGTGCTTTTGCTGTTCATGGGCAGCGGCCAATTTACTCCATGGTGCAGGGGCCGACCCGGAAAGGGCTACTCCGGTCGCCGGGCGGGGCCGGGACTAGACGCAGCGCGCGCCGTCGACCTCGATGCACACACCGCTGATGAACGCGGCTTCGTCGCTCGCCAGGTACAGCGCGGCGTTGGCCACGTCCAGGGCGGTGGAGAAGCGGCCGAGCGGGATGGTGGCGCGGAACTTCGCCTTGCGCTCTTCGGTCAGCGGACCGCCCGCGAACTCGGCGGCCAAGCCGGTGTCGGGGTTGAACACCGGGTTGATGCAGTTGACGCGGATGTTGTCGGGGCCGAGTTCGGCCGCCAACGACTTGCTGGTCGTGATGACCGCACCCTTGGAGCCGTTGTACCAAGTGAGGCCCGGACGCGGGCGCACGCCGGCGGTCGACGCGATGTTGATGAACGAGCCGCCGCCGTTGGCGCGGAACGCCGGCACCGCGTGCACGGTGGCAAGGTAGATGCTCTTCACGTTGACCGCATAGCACTTGTCGAACTCGTCTTCGCTCACTTCGAGAGCAGGGCGGTTGCGGTGCGTCCAGCCGGCGTTGTTGACCATGGCGTCGAGCTTGCCGTGGCGCTCCACAGCCGCCTCGACCAGCGCCTTGACCTCGGCCGACTTGGTCACGTCGGCCGCAAAGAACGAGGCCTTGCCACCGTCGCGCAGGATCGCTTCCACCACCTGCTGGCCTGCCGCGGGATTGATGTCGTTCACTAGCACCTGGGCGCCCTCGGCCGCCAGCCGCTTGGCGATGCCTTCGCCGATGCCGCCCCCGGCACCGGTCACGATGATGGATTTGTTCTTGACGCGCACGGTTTTGTCTCCTGGAAAAGTGCTTCTGGGCAGTGTATCGGGCGGCTGCCGAACGCCGCCGAAGTCGCTGTCGTTCCGGCTTCAGCCGTGCTTGATGGCGACGGTCTTGAGGGTGGTGAAACCGTACAGCGCCTCGAAGCCCTTCTCGCGCCCGTAGCCCGACGATTTGACCCCGCCGAAGGGCAGTTCCACGCCGCCGCCGGCGCCGTAATTGTTGATGAACACCTGGCCGCTGCGCAGGCGCTTGGCCATGCGGAACTGGCGCGCTCCGTCGGCCGTCCATACGCCCGCGACCAGGCCGAACTGCGTGGCATTGGCGAGCGCGACGGCTTCGTCTTCGTCGGCGAACTGCATCGCGGCCAGCACTGGGCCGAACACTTCTTCCTGTGCAAGGCGGTGGCCGACCGGCACGTCGCGCAGCAGCGTGGGGGCCTGGTAGAAGCCGGTTTCGGGCGCCTCATCCACGACCACGCCGTGGGCCACCATGGGAATGCCAGCCACCTGCGCGTCGCTCAGGAAATCCCAGACGCGCTGCTGCTGCGTTTGGCGGATCAACGGTCCGACGTCGAGATCCATGGCCGCGGGGCCGACGCGCAGGGCCGCGAAGGCTTGGCCTAGTCGATCGAGCAGCGGCTCGTAGATGCCGCGCTGGATCAGCACGCGCGAGCCCGCCGAGCAAGTCTGGCCGGCGTTCTGCACGATGGCATTGATGATCACCGGAATGGCCGCGTCGAGGTCGGCGTCGGCAAAGATGATCTGCGGGCTCTTGCCGCCGAGCTCGAGCGTCACGGGGCAATGCCGCTCGGCCGCCACCTGCTGGATCAGCGTGCCGATCTTGGGGCTGCCGGTAAAGCTGATGTGGTCGATGCCTTCATGCCGCGCCAGTGCATCGCCCACTTCGTGCCCGTAGCCCGTCACGATGTTGAGCGCGCCGGCCGGAAAGCCGACCTCGGCCGCGAGTTGTGCCACGCGGATCAGCGACAGGCAGGCGTCTTCGGCCGGCTTCACGACGCACACGTTGCCGGCCGCGAGGGCGCCGCCCACGCTGCGCCCGAAGATCTGCATCGGGTAGTTCCAGGGAATGATGTGGCCCGTGACGCCGTGCGGCTCGCGCCAGGTGAACACGCTGTAGCCGTCCTGGTAGGGGATGGTTTCGCCGTGCAGCTTGTCGCAGGCGCCGGCGTAGAACTCGAAATAGCGCACTAGCGCCACCGCATCGGCGCGCGCCTGCTTCACCGGCTTGCCGCAATCGCGCTGCTCGATTAGCGCCAATTCATCGACGTGCTCGGCAATCTTCTGCGAGAGCTTGAAGAGCAGGCGGCCCCGGTCGGCCGCGCTCACCTTGTGCCAGACGCTCTCGAAGCAATCGCGCGCCGCGCGCACGGCCGAATCGATGTCGGCGGCATTGCTGCGCTGGATCTCATCGAAAGGCTGGCCGTCGGACGGGTCGAGCACCTGCAGGGTGCGGCCGGAGGAGGAGGGGACGTCGGCGTTGGCGATGAAGTTGAGTTGCATGGACGGATTTTGCGCGAACAAACAATCCGCATCCGGAAAGTTCATCGGCCCGGAACCAGAGGCCCCGCGTGGAGAATAATTAATACCAAAGATTTCTGTGTTCGG
>Ga0209282_1001911_pt1 | contig 11756 bp, 10 predicted proteins | sample Mtrugardesep15_FD_187529 | JGI IMG/M metagenome (GOLD analysis project Ga0209282, IMG submission 187529) | Root nodule microbial communities of legume samples collected from California, USA - M. trunc garden sep15 (SPAdes) (version 2) | ecosystem: Host-associated > Plants > Roots > Nodule...
GGAATTGTGACCTCAAGCTTGGCATATTATGTACAAGGGCTAGTGATTAGGAAGAAAGGACCAGTCTTTGCAACTGCCTTTAGCCCACTTATGATGATCATTGTTGCAATCATGGGATCCTTTATCCTTGCAGAACAGATTTACTCTGGAGGGTAAATTTTCATTATATTATAAAATTGATTATGTGTATATTAAGACTATGTCTCAATAATACAATTTGTTAAGAAAAATATTTTAGCTTGATTGATTATTACAAGGCTTTAAGCCCATTCATTATAATATGCAAATCATTTTATTATATTATAAAATTGATTATGAATTTTTTAAATAAAAAATAAAATTAAAAAAAATTTCTTCAATATTATTCCAACTTGTATTAGATTTTGTCATCATTCGAATGGATAAAGCTATGTGACTAACTAAAGAATTTGGTTTTGGACTATGTGAGTGCAGTGTGATGGGTGCCATCTTGATTGTTATAGGCTTATATTCTGTTCTATGGGGAAAGCACAAGGAAGAAATAGAGAGAAAAGTAGATGATATTCCTTTGCCAATAAAGGGTGCTCAAATGAGTGGAAATTCAGGTCTAGTGATTGATGACACAGATCAAGTAAAACATGGTCAAGTTGAAGATACTAACAACATGCTTTCTTCAGTTGCAATAAGCATTCCTATTAGAGAACCTACTACTAATAATGTTAACCAGCAATAAAAAGTTTTAAGAGAAATGGAATATGATTAGGAATGTATGTCATTTACTTCATCTTCCATTATCCCCATTTTGTCCCTTTTTACCAAATTTTCCTCCTCCCATCACCCCTTGTGTTTGAGCAAATATATTTATATATATAATTTTGTAACAAAATTCCAACTAATCCATGTAGAAAAGGGAATCATAAAGTTTTTCCATCTTATCTCTTTTCTCTCTATATATATCTTTTTTTTATTTCATTCTTATTTGCTATTGATGTTGTGGAATTTGTGGTCAACAAATTTTGTGGGATTTCATTCATGCTATTTTATATTTTTAATGAAGCCTGATTCAGATTCCACTAGGCAGGTAGTGATTTGAGTTTTCTCATATAATTGTGTCACACACATCAGTATATGAAAACAGTGTGTTAAACCATTTTACTTTGTTTGGAAATCTTGCAGCAAGTGTGCTTCGTCCTATTATTGATCATATTTTTAACAATTCTAAAGTCAAGTGGAGCCACTTTTCTAAATTTTAATTGCATTGTTTGTATTTGCAGTCACAGTCGTGCTTTATTACAATTGCATATCTTCAAATAATGCAACAAAAAATGTATATTCCTATGCTTTTTTATTGATATCTTTTCAACATAAATTGGTGTGGAATATATTCTGCAATATGTTAAGAATTGTCTACAAATTAATTTGTGAAAAGATAACATCTTCAAAATGTATCTAACCATTTGTGCATACTTTTTCAAGATCAAAAGTTGTTCAAAATAAAAGAAGCCCGACATAATATAATAACAAATATCTAATAAGATAGCACTAAAACAATATGCACCCCAATAACTCATCAAATTACAATGATACATTATCCAAATAACCTTGATAAAGAACTTATTAAATGGAAAATGTTTTACTACAATAAGATTTATCAAATGAGCAGTATCGTGCTTCTCGAGAACTAATCCTACTTTAAATTACTGAACAACTTTTCTGTTGTAGAAATGCAAGTGATAGGCTTTCACTTTTTTTCACAAGTGATAAGCTAAAAAATCCCATTATATATAATAATACATACAAAACAAAAAATTTAAGGCTACGTCATGCTTCTTTCATATATTCGAACTCTAGTAAAGTTGAAACTACATGCCTTATTACAACTACTGACATGAATGAGTATGGATGACTTTTCTGTAATTTTTTCAGTTAGCCCACAACTTACACAATCTTTCTGTATTGATCCTACAAAAAATCTTGTCATCTGTCATGTAAGAATTCACAATGAACGCCCCAAGTTAACATCAATCTCTACTTTTAGAGAGCAAAGCTTTTGTATATAGTTGCAATAAGAAACACGGTAACTAGAATAAGCGTATTTACAGATAAAACTGATTTACATGAGTCAAATTTGAGGGGCAGCTTTAACTGCCCCTTGAAACAGAATCATCTTTCGCAAGAGCAACATAGTTCACTGGAATTATGTTATTCACTCTGCCACTTTCTCTGCGATCCTTTGCACCCGATGTTCCATAACGGCCTGAAGGAGTATGCATTCGGCGCCCGTTTGGTGTCCCAGCTAGGGTGTTAACATGACTGCTCTGGTTCAGAGGCTTCTTTGTTGCAGATCTTGAACCAAACATTGCTTCTTGCTCTACAGCAAGTTGTTCATTAAGCCGCTTCTGCTCCTGTTAAAAAGACCAGAATGAATAGTTGTGCAATCAAAAGTTTGAAGCTGACAAAAACAATCAATTACCATCCAAATTAAATTATGTGACAAAAATAATGTAAAACTTGATTTATTTGTGAAGTGGTATAGGACATTTTTCAATTTTTTCCGTCATGTAAGAAGTTACAAAATATATTTTAAAATTTCATTTCATCCCTCCTAGTTTCTATTTCCATTTTAAAATAACAATCATTTTTATATCCTCTGTCAACTAATTTAATTGACCGCATTGGCACTAATGACTTGTCTTTCCGTGAGATACATCATTATTTAACTGAACGGTGTCAGGGTGAGGGACTATAAGTGGTGTATTTCAAAAACTAAGGATCAAAATTGTACTTTTTAAAAAGGGGAAATTAAAAGCAAATAGTCATATTTATAAGGACTAAAACCAAATTTAACCTTCAAAACTTATTTGCTGTGTTTGTCATTTTTGTTCATTTCATAGTTTCAGTAACGCATAGCCATAAGTCCATAACAGAAAATGGCTGTAATGATCATTTACTCAACATCATTATTTTGCCCTATATTTGCATAAAATTAGTAATTAAAAAAATTCACATGATTATAGACAATGTTCAAATAAATTTTTGAATAAGTCAAAAATAAGATCACCAGGAATACAGATGTGCTTGACGGAAAATGCATATTAATTTTCATTCCACACAGATTTTAATTTCAATGATATAGAAGTAAGATGTAAGAAGAACGATAGAGGAAGAAAAATATACTATCACTATAAGTCATACCCGAGATTTCCGCTTCTCTTCTTCTCTCAGTTGTCGTTGTATGTTGTATTCATCCAAGCTATTCAACAACGGAACCTGAAATAATTGAGTCAGAACCTGACTAATCATTCTGCATATTATAGTCAATAACATAGTATAGTCATCATCACCTTTTCGTATAAGAAAGATATTCCTTTCTCCGTCTCCCATGCTTTCACTTTTGCAGTCAAATTCTCAACCACAGCTGCTCAGTAAAAAATTGGAAGGAAAGTTACTTTTAAACGAACGAGGAAACTAGCATCATGATAATACTACAAGTTACAACCTAGGACAAAGCACTTATATAGGTTTTTTCTCAAAAGATAATTATTTTAAGTCCTTCACATATGATATTCAAAGCTACGAGAAACAAGAGTGATTACCTAATCATACTAATCTGCCAGCTATTGAACGTAAAATAAAGGTTTTCACTTACTAACTTGACCCATTATTATTCCAAATCCAATAATTGGAAATTTGAAAAATAACTAAATTGTAACTTTGGCGCTGCTTCTTACTAAAATTTTACAAAGAAATCCATAGCCTAGTTGACCTTAATTTACTATTTTAACCCAGTGAGTGTAAACACTTTCTATCATCAAACAGAGAAGCTTGTGAGAAAATGAAATTCAAACTTCAAGCAGACACGAGCTTCAAGAAGCCTGACATGAAATTTTGAACAACATACATATATAAAATGATGATCATCTAGTATTGGATAAAGCTAATCTCATTCTCCCCACATTTATTGAACTCACTTCTTTCAAAATTAGATAGTACTATATAATGCCATGAAAATTATATAGATTGTGATTGCCAACACCCCATATGAAAAGCTCTTTGTCAGTCAAGCAAGGTTAGAAGTTTCTAACTGGCAGTTTGTAGATCGCAGATTCAGTAGCTACTAGCTGCTAGCAAATGGAAAACCTTTGTGGCCTCGGTAGTTAAGATTTCTTAGATAAAGATAACAGCAGCTAAATCATATATTTTGACAGTTGTCTAGCCTCCCAATTTTGACCTCTGGCTATGTTTTGCTAGTTACTACTTAACGTATGGTTTGCACTCGAAGAGCTTTCCATTTACAACACACCATCTCAAATTAGTATAGGTCAGATACGAGTGGATATTCCAGTGGCTTCTTTCACTTAAAAGTTAAGGCAGATAGTTACCAACTGCTTGAACTAGGAACCAGCCAGCTTGCCAGTTGGTTCAATCTCGTACTTTAATGCTAATTACTTTTTTTTATTTATTAGTCATCCAGTTAAGCCATGGATAAACTAATTAAACCATGCTCTGCAGGTCTCGCCAGTTTGATCACTGGCCAGATTTTTAAAATGTTGATTATCAGTATCGCATAATCAAACTATATATGGACATACTTGGAATCACTCAGTATGTTCTAAATAACACTAACATCTTAACAGCATTATGATTCAAGCATAAGCAGCAACTAGTTCACAGGTTTCCCTTAACATGAAGACATAAATATCTATCATAATAATCAAGATTCTCTAGATCAAATATAAATGTAAAAATTATAATAAAATAATGACTCACATGGAATCTTGCTGACAAGAATCCGAGCTTTCTCCGCACGCATCAAATTTTTGTGTGCTCCTTTTACTGCACTATATCGATTTTGATCCTGTATAAGGGTGAAAACGGGAAATGGTGCAAACAGACTATATTTTGTTATGTTTCTTTAAATAGATCTACTAAGTAAAGAAAACAAGAGAAAGCTTATCGAAAAAATTTAATTGATCAATGGAATATAGTAACTTGGTTTTGCTTAAAATGACAAAATTCATCAACCTGAGACTTGGCGAAAATCTTTCAAACGTAACATGTTATGAGACTAAATCATATAGAAAGAAACAACAATAAGAAAGTTTCATTGCATCCTACACAACAAGGTACTTTGTGCCAACAAGAAATTCTCATAATGCATTCACCATGTTTTATATTCTTATATGTTCCCAAAATAAATTTCATTTTACTAGATAGAATTGATGAATTAACTTCGGGTATCAAAGTCAAAGTTCACAAAAAAAAAAGTCAAAGTTCACAAATGCCATGAACAACCATCATTGAAAGCTTAGTATTGCTTTCAGTAACTTTTATGATTTCATTTTCCAGATGATGCAAAATGACCAAAGCAGAGAATGTTTATAACTTAATCTAATATTCTTTTATGCACCATAGACATGGTGAGATACCATTTCCACAATTACAAAGAACATAATCAAGATATTGAAGCAAATTCAACAACCAATTGTTCAGAATCATCAAATTCCTTATATAAAGAACCTATAAGATGTTATACTATCTACAAAATGATCAATTATCCTAATAACTAAATTTATGAGTGAATTCTTGTAGATAAATGATTTTATATCACATGTAACGATACTTGAGGTTTTAAGTGAGGAAATGCACAGGACCACCCTACCTGGTGCAAAAAATAAACTTTATTTAGAAGAGGGACCCACAGCTTGTGAGTATCAAAGTTTAGCTGTTGTAAAGGCTCAAAAATAGTTCATGGTTAAATATTAAAAAGGAATTTATTCAACAAAAACAAAATATGGTAAATTATGGTAAATTACCAATAAACGACAATAAACTATGGTAAATTATGTGCATATGAGTTATGACAGTCATCAGTTTCCCTTTTGACAACAATAAGCTAAATATGTGGGTTGAAAAAATCATAAAAATATTTGCATATATAAATGATATAAAATAACATTTGTTGTACTCTATGGTGATAAATTTCAACTGCATCGATTTATGGATTATTTAAGAATGAAATAAACTGAAGAAAGTTATCTACCCTTTCATATTCATCTAACCACTTTTCCTCCTCAGCAGCAAATTTCCATTTCTCTACCCTGTCTAAGATATCTCTTCTGCTTAGAGCTTGCTCTTTGGCCTTCCTGATTTGGTCATCCATGCTTTGAAGCAATTCAGACATATCAACATTACCTGCAAAGCCGTTAATGCTTATGTGATTAAAGGAAAATAAAAACTAAGAACAGACATTATGGATGCACGCATAAATATGTAACCATGGTTGTCAGAATAGAGATCTTGCATCAGATCGAAAGGGGATAGCAAGATCGTAAAACATAAGATCGCAACCAAGATCGAAGGATTTTACTCAATGAAACATAAGATCGCAACCAAGATCGAAGGATTTTACTCAATGAATTTTGTCGGATCGAAAGGGGATAGCAAGATCGTAAAACATAAAATCGCAACCAAGATTGAAGGTTCCTACCAAAACAAAAAAAATACTAAATATATATTCTGTAGTGCATAAACTTCTCAATTTTTCAAATCTCAACCAAACATAATAGTAAAACAACCACGTCTTAAATCTTAAACATATAAGACTCGAAGACACAAATCTAAAACATAAATGATTCGATCTCAAATCTTAAACATAAAACAACCTAGTCACAAAGCTTAAACATAGACGACTCAAAGCCAGGATTTTTAGAATCATATGGCATTGCACGATTTCATGCCAGTTTCACGTGTTCATGCGATTTCGAAGGAATTTTACTCAAATCAGGATTCTATTTACAATTTGGATTGGTTGGGGTGAGTGAAATCGCAAAATCGTTGTTTTTCACGATTCTGATTTCGATTCTGACAACAATATCTGTAACATCAGGTCCAGAGAGTATTTCAGAAGAAAACGGAATCTAAAGGTATATTTATAAGTAGCCACACTGAAATTTCAAGAAAAAAATTAAATGACACTTCAGGCATAATTTATGTACCAGATTCTATGAGGCTGGTCAGAGTCTGTCTAGCAGCTTCACTATCCATATCCATGTGAACTCCTCTGTAAATTTCTTCAAGTTCATTCTGTCTTTTAAACACTAATTCCTTCATCTTACTGGCTTTCAAAACATTTAACTGCTGAACTTCAACCTCAACCTACACAAATATAAATAACCAAGCAACTAAAATTCAGACTATACAAATAAATTGCAATGGCAAGTACAAGTCGTTGAAGGTTTCACCTGCTCGATGACATCAGCAGAAAGGCCACCTTGGATTGACACTTCATCAACTGATGCTGAAATTAATCTAGTAACATGGCCAAAGGCCTTTTGCTCATCAATTGGTATCTCCATAAGATCCCATAACTCGACCAAAAACTTAGCAAGTTCTTGTACCTGCAAGAAAGTAAAATTATATTCATAAATCTTCAAGAACCTATTGGAAAAAAGTGCTCTGTCAATAACAAAATTAGAAAAAATAAGCAAACTCATCTGCTACACAATAAAGAATAGAAAAAATATGACTTCTGTTTCAAGCATCTTGGTAACGAAAAGAAAAATTATGAGTTCTGTTTAATTCATTTGCATCTTAAACCTTATTTTATAAAACATTGAGTTTACTGTCCAATACTCTTTCTTCTGACTTCATAATCACCTTATTCCAAATTCCAATTGTATACAAAGCAGGACATTAGGAAATCAAAATGATTATGCGATCTGCAAGAAATTAAGAGACATTGTATCAAAAGCTACTGCAATTCAATGCAAGAAATGAGTAAATTGACTATGATACTAATAACCATTCAACACTTAACTATAACAGTTGGTACAGCTTTTACAGTGATCATTTGATGTATCAAATGAGATGATCCAGATGTGTTACTTGCAATAGCAACAGTGAGACACATACATATACATGCAGAAAGACACATACATATTCATTTGCAGTATTTCAATCTAGATCAGAAAAAGTCACCTTTTGTAGCCTTTGTTGCTTTTCCTGCTTTAATGAAAGAACAACCCCAGTTAATCTAGCAAGAGTGTCATTACTAATGCATTGTGGTGCACCATTTGAGGAACTGCTCAAGCTTGGGTGGATGTCATTTAAAGTCTTCCAAATATCAATTGACATTACAGCTGAAAGCTCACTGATAGTACTGATATGACTTTTCACTTTCTGCTGGCGTAAGATCTGAGAGAAAAAAGGAAGCAATATTGAGCTAACACTTAATAGGAACTAAAAAAATATGGATACCAATATTATGTGACTATATTTTGAATTTGGTAGCACCTTTTCATTTTGAAGTTCATGAAGATGCGATTTAAGTTCCCCCAATTTCTCCATGGTCAGATCACATTGATCAACATCTTGATCCGTGACACCTTTGGACTGTCCACAGCCTGCTATTTCAGCACATATCTGTGATATTTGGGACTTTATTTCTAAAATTTCCTCGACTCTCTCAGCCTTCCTTGACTTCAAGTCCTCTAAGACAGGTCTGATGTTGGCTAATTGCTGCTTCAGAGTACCCTTTCCCTGTTAAAAACAGAACTGAATTGAATGAATATTTATCTAGAAGATTCAATTAGCCAAATCTAATTGTGAAGATGAGCAAACATGAGATTTGGGAATCATCAAGTGTTAAGAATACAGTCTTCTATCTAACTAAACAACGAGGAAAATAAAAGTAACTAATAAGTGCTAAAACTATGTTTTGATTTGCATAAAAGATTTCAAGAGAGAGCAAACAAAATCCAACTATGGAAAGTTTTAGGTTCCATTCCTAATGTTTTATTTTAAGGGAATCACCAAATTAGTTATTGATACTGTAAGATAGGGTAATTTGGTTTCCTGACATTAACCAAATTTCAAAATGATCCCAAAATTTAAAATCGTCAAACACAGTATTAGTCTTATAAAGTTAGCCAAGTTAACTCTTGAAATGGTCACAAATGCCGAATATGATTGAAGATATTCAATAAATCTTTTCAAGTTTGTCAATTTGATCCTTGAAATTGTCACAAAACGACTTAATGATTGAAGATATTCACCTAGATTAGGGGATTTACTCTTTCTGCAGAAATCTAATACAAAATGGTACTTAAGGGTGTCGTGTTAATAGCAACAGTAGTGGTAGTACAAAACAGAATGTCAATGTCAATGGAACATACCCGTAAGAACGCACAATCAACCCCAAGTGAAGTAGCAATATCAGCCACTTCAGATTCAGCATCATCCAACCACTTATTTAAGTCAGCTTTGTGCTTTCTGGTTTGCTCAACCTTTCTGTAATAAATGTCAAGGCACTCTTGCTCCAGTTGAAGAAGCATATTGTCTCTGTCAGTGTCACTCTCCCCAATCTCATCCCATATAACCTAAAAATCCAAAACTTTAGATCATTAATGCATTCACCAAAGGTTGCATTCACATATCCATCAAAACTTGAGCATATCACCCCATCAAGGATGATTCGAATGTGCTCCTTTGTTGGAGGGTTACACCAAATTATAATAAAAAAATTAACGTCTATTTATGATCAAAAACTAGTAAGATTAATCGCTATTACCATTCACTCAATTTCTATTTAAGATAACAACTTAACCACCAATAAAATGGAATTACCAGCATACCCTTTTTCAATTGTGCACACCGCTTTTTTTTAGGTAAACCGTAAACCAAGATTTTTCTACGCGCGCAATTAAAGAGACAAATGGGATACATATAAGATAAGATATTAACAAATGTTTCTTCATACGTAAAATGCTGAACATTACAAGAATGATTTTCGCCAAGAACAAATCAGTATTTAATTGGCTACCACACCCATGATTTTCGCCAAACACACACAAAATCAATTAAAGATTTACCAAAAAACTGCCACCTACTTATTCAAGATTTACTCTTTTTCATACACACCAGCCAGAAATCAAACTATGGAACATTTCATCAAGAAACCCTTGAATTCAGCAATCACCGGCATAAGAATCATTAAACTATTCAGCATAAAAACAACAAAATCTGACATTTTTTATAATTATTAGCCAAAAAAAGAAAAGAATTGTGATGAATCTTACTCAAAGCAACATCAAAATCTCTACTTTATTGGTTCAATTGAATCTTTAAATGAATAATTCGAATTTCTATCATTTCCGCCACTCAAATTTCATAAAAAAAAATGGAAAAAACTTGAAGTAAAGAACCTGCAATTGACGGAGGAGAGAAGCGCAGGTGGTGCGAGAAGGAGAGAAGGAAGGAGGTGTGGAAGCCATTGATGCGGAAGTAAGAGCGAGAAACGAAACCCTAGAAAGAGAGAAATTGAGAATCGAAAAGACGAAAACGGAAAGCGTTTGAAGCGTTGTTGAAATTGATTGAATAATAATGATGAGCGAAAGAAAATCCCTTGATTTTAGTTTTTCTTTCAATACTGAGGACTTGTACTTCACTTGCGTTTTGCTTTTGGATTTTGGCGCCAAATTCACTCTTAATTGAATAAGCCGTAATTTATTTCGATTAATTAAGTAAGTTAATTTTAATTATTCTCTAAGAGTTCAAGTAGCACATACATACATTTATTTTATAGAAAATGCAAAGAAGAAAATTAATAAGAGAAAAAAAATTCATTTCATTAAAAGTATTGGTCTAGATGATATATATTTAATTAGTGATTTTATGATATTACGGTTTACTTTGATTTGATTGGCCGCAAACCATGCGGTTGAGTAAAAAAATAATCCAAACCAAATGCGATTTTTTACAATTTCAGTTTGGATTGGTTAATTTATGGTTTTTTTTTGTTCGATTTTGAACACCTTAGTAAAAAGAAAGTAACACTACATAAAATTTCCTCTATCTTTTTTACTGTACCACGTAATTCAGTAACACTACATAAAATTACTTCTCTCTTTTATTGTACCACGTAATTCAGTAACACTACATAAAATTACTTCTCTCTCTTTTTTATTGTACCACGTAATTCTTCTTCTCCGCATTTTTTATTCTCCAAATTTCTTCTTCTCTTCTTCTTCTCCACATTTCCTCTTTGTAACAATGGGGATAATCCAAAACCTCTTTTGAAAAGTTAAACTGAGGTACATCTTCATTCCATAACAAATCCAATCCAATGAATCTTAATTTATAAAAGAAGAACAGTGTTGCAAGCAAAATCTCGAAAAACCCTAAGCAAGCTCTTCCCCATTTAACCAGCAAATTCATAAGGAGGGAAAACCCTAGGGTTTAAAATGGGAAAATGACTTAATTGTCCTTCAGATCATGTGTTATGGCCTTGGAAGTCAAGTTTCTTATGGGGTGAAGCAAACCTGCATGGAGAATTGAGCACAAGTTAACTAGGCTTAGGGTAATGATGATTGTTTCTTTTTACCATACACTTGGTTGAAGATTTGCATTGCAACTTTGAGCACAAGTTAACTAGGCTTAGGGTAGTGATGGTTGTTTCTTTTTACCATACACTTGGCTGAAGATTTGCATTGCAACTTTGAAATGAACGCATGAGATAGCCTCAATTAACTAATAAGCATTTAACCATACACTTGGCTGAAGATTTGATTTGTATGTTTGAAATGAACCCATGAGATTAGCCAGTTCTTCTTTCTATATAACTGAAGATGATGCCTTCACAAACCACCATACATCAACCAAATTTCATTTTTTGCAACAAGAGCTAGCAATGGAACATTTTGGCAACTTTATAATGTATGCCAAGGATCGTGAGGCTGCTGGTGCTATATGTTTGATGAAAGGTGTTAATGACTAAC
>Ga0209282_1001913_pt1 | contig 11753 bp, 9 predicted proteins | sample Mtrugardesep15_FD_187529 | JGI IMG/M metagenome (GOLD analysis project Ga0209282, IMG submission 187529) | Root nodule microbial communities of legume samples collected from California, USA - M. trunc garden sep15 (SPAdes) (version 2) | ecosystem: Host-associated > Plants > Roots > Nodule...
CAAGTTTTTTTTCCCATCTTCTCTCTGTTCATCTTTAACATTCACGAAGAAAAAATGGTAAGTAGTGAAGCAAAAGATGTGTAAGAAATTGGAGAATAATATAAGGGTAATATGGTAAGTAAAATTGCTTCTGTGTTGCCGCAGAAGCTCCAATATGTGGCTTCCTAAAAACTTGTGTTTGGGACTATTTTCACGATTAGCTTAATTGCTTTAGCAAATATCCAAACACCTAACTTTTTGGTGAAACCGCGTTTTGAAAAATAAACGCACGTTTGAGAGTATCAAACGCAGTACCAAACAGGTACTTAGTGAATGAATCAAAATTTCTGTAAACTTTTAAATATAAAATAAAAAATGTCAAACTAAAATATTTTTTAAAAACTAACTTATTAGAATTGAAAATGAGTTGCAAAAGGTATTTTATGTTCCTTTTGTCTTCGTAAAAGCTCGGTTCAATTGACAAGTTTGTTGCAGTGTGTGAGGTGGGATTTGAAACTTAAACTCCTCATGTATTTGGGTGAATTTTCAACCATTAAAATGCGTAAAAAAAATTGTTAAGGAGTGGTCCTCTCCAACTTGACAAATTATAGTTCGTGAAAAGTGTGCTCATATTTAAAAATAAAATTTTATAAGAACTAAAAAAACTATTAAACTAAATTTAAAAAATTCTGATTTTATAGGAACAAAAACATATTTATTTATTTTTTTACATTATTTAGTCTATTTCGATCGAGAGCAAGGGGTTTGAAAGAATAGAGTTGAATATTCATGAATTTTTACCGGAAAAGGATAACATAACTTATAAATATCTAGGATTTAACCAACAATGTAGAAAAGAAAGGGAGATAAATAATAAAGGAGAGACTGAGAGAGAGGGTTTGTAATTAAAAAATTGTAAATCGGAGAATAAACGCTAGCGACGAAAGGAAAAGTGCAGGCAAGAATCACATTAGTTTGGGTTTCATTTATAATCGTTGAATCGAATGCTAACAACTTAATTTACGAAGAAGAAGAAGAAGAATGAAGAAAGAGGATGATGATGATAAAGACCCCAGACTTGCCGGTGCTATTCTCTTCGGCCTAATTGCCGCCACAACCACTACTCTCCTCGTACGTAAGCTTCTTCTCTTCGATTCGTTTTTCTCATTCGATTTTAATAACTACAATTTTATCCTAATTTCAATTTTCAGTTCGGTCAGGTGCGCAAAACTCTTGAATGGTTCTCTATCCAGGTATTTATTTATTTGATTAAACAGTTTTTGATGAATTGTTATATTTTAGCCTGAATGAATACATACATGAGGAATCTAGGTTTTTAATTATTATGTGTTTAAATGAACTCTTTTTAATCGTAGGTAACCAGGACTCAGGCATGGAAAGGAAAGAGTAGTTCTTATAGAACAGCTTATCAGGAAGAGGCGTGGAGAAAACATAATAAACGAATGCAAGAGGAGTACGAGGAAGAGATGGAGAGAGTCGTGAGTTTTTTAATCTTCTTATCAACTTTATATTGCATTATTGTTCAATTTTTAAATGTAGAGATGAGGATGTTGCGTTGGTTGTGTAGTAAGACTAGATGAGATAGGATTAGATGTGAATAACATTAGACAGAGAGTTGGGCCTCGGGGTAGCACCTATGGTAGAAAAGATAGTTGAAACTTGCCTTATGTGGTTTGTGCATGTGGAGAGAAGACTTGTAGATTTTGTAGTCCTGAGAGTCGATCGGATGGAGGGTAGTCAAATCACTTGAGATAGAGGAAAACTTAGAAAAACCACATGAGAAACGATTAAGAAAGATTTAGAGATTAATGAGTTGAATAGAGACATGCTATATGATAGAACATTATGGCATTGTTTCATCCTTGTAGCCGATCCCACTTAGTAGGATAAGCTCGGTTGTTGCTTGTTAGTTGTAGCTGTAATGTCGTGGGAAGGTTGAGTCACAATGTTTTAGAAATAAGACAAATTTTACTGCTTTATCGTAAGCCAGAAAGAAATGCAGTTTTTAGCTTGAGCTTAGGTGATCTAGAACAGTAAACTTGGAGACAGGACTCCTTTAGGGAAGAGTTCTCCTCTTGTCTCACCAGAAAAATAAACATTTAAGGCAGTGTATTTCGCTCTTATTGAGTTTTAGATACTGATATGAATTGGTATTTCGTTACAAAGAAATTGAGAAAGATCCCTTGGATTAAAACTTTGCTGAACATGCAACTTTCATGCTTTAAGGCACTAGTTCTCTCACAAAGCACTCGCCGTCCTCCCCTCTTAACCCTTGTTGTTTGTGAACACCGTGACCCACTTTTCTAACTATTCCCAGCTAACTAATCAAAGACCCGGATTTGGAATCTTTCCATTGAAAATTCTCTCAATTTTTCTCAAGTGGAATCTCAACCATCAAATATGAGAAAGAAGACGAGAGTTAAATTTAAAGAAAAGTGGTTGGTGTGTTTAAATGGTGAAGATTGAAAATGGAGAAAAATTGAGAAAATTTTCAATGGAGAGAATCCAAATTCCAAAGACCCATGTCACACCTCCTCCTTCTCACTAATTGTTGGTGTAATTGCCTGCGTTGCATCAACCATTTATACTGCTCTCCTTGTGTAATCTGCAAAAAAGGTTGGTCCAAGCAGGGTGTGCACCATTTCTATCATTATCTCTAAAATGGTAATATTTTCCTAATAACAATACAAGTTATTAGAGATAAACTTAAAACGATGAAAGATCTCTTAAACAAGAGAAGAAAAAATAAACAAATGACACAATAATCTATAAATATGCCCTTTTATTCTGCATCACTAGGTGATTTTCCATTTGTTCTTTGTAGGAACGAATAAGGCGTATGCAAAACGTGTTTAACAGAGAAAGGAATAAGTTCAAAAGAGGGTATGAAAGCTGGAGGGAACATGGTCCCAACGCATATCATCAACATTTCCAAAGAGAAGATTGGTATTGGAAGACTGATAATTCATACAGAGACAGGAGGACTAATTATCGAGAAACTCCTAGAGAGAGCGGAAACTATGCATTATCACATCACTACTCAGTTTTGGGTCTTGACAGGTACTCGCTGAGATCTAAGACAACTGTTTGCATTATAGATTATTATAGAAAAGATAACAAATGAGAACTGTGTTGGTGAAGAAAATGCCTTGTACTCTACGGTTGGATATATGCTTATATGGTAAATCCAGAGCTGTCAATTACCTATCTAATTTTAAACACTATGTACTTTAGACGTATGTGATTCTGATACTTAGTGATAGTTTCAACTTGCAAGATCAGTATTTGTGAATGGAGTTTCAGTATCCAAAAAGTTTCTTAAAACTGTAACTTCGTAAATGCTTGAAGACTCTTACACAATTGTGTTCTATCTGCAAATAAAGTTAGCAATGCTTCTTTTGCTTTCATGATTGGCCATTAAATTTAACTTTCTGATGGACTTCAGGTTTAGGAAAGCACCATATTCAGATGCAGAGATTAAGGTAACTTTATTTTCTCACAATGCCTTGCTCATTACTAATTTACTACTGGTGTTTTGCTATATTTTGTCTATCAATTGCTACGTCCATCAGTGCATCACACATTTTTTATACAAGTGTTTCATCTCATTTTACTTTTAGTGTCTTTGATATGACCAGATTTGAAGCCTCTAATACTAAATCATAGATTGTGTGTTTGATAATTATTCTTAATTTTACTTTTATTCTGGAACAACTAGTTTCATAATTATTCTTTTAAAGTAGTAAAATGATATGAAATGATGTCATGGTCCTGCCTATGTATTGTGCTCAAGGCAAATTTATAATCCTGCCATAATTTATGTACATATTATAACTATTCCCGTTGCTAGAGAGTAAAGCGCTCCATCTGGTTGATAAAGATCTGAACTTGTTAGAGTGTTTCATGTCCTGGTCAATTCGCTTACCTAAAAGATATGGAATAATAAGCCGAAAAAGCGCCAAAAAGGCAGATAAATATTCTCTAGTTATACCCAGACCCAGACCAAGGGGCCAGTCTAGCACCTTACTTACTGGCTTTTACTCAGGAGCTAGACCTAACTAACCGAAAAAGGCAGCAGAAGACTTCTCTAAAAGGGACTACAGCCTCTAGTGACTTCTATCCTGATTTGATGTCCAGTAGTGTGTTCTCCCTTCGGATTATTATTATTATGTATTTTGATATCATTGATATTGTTGCTTATTGCTCTCTTTCTTACATGACCTTGTTACTTTGTTTTGGTTTTGTTTGTTAATTATCCTCTTACCTCTGCAGTCAGCATTTAGGACAAAGGCAAAGGAGTATCATCCCGATCAGAACCAGGATAATAAAGGTAGGTCTTGACTTATTATCAGTGCATAAGATCTTGTGATCTCAAACTTTGGCATTATTAATCACATGATCGTGTATGGGGAAATGCCAGACGTTGCTGAAGCTAAGTTCAAAGAAGTGATGACTTCGTTTGAGGCCATAAAACAGGAAAGAAGTAACAAAAATCAGTAATTGTCAAACTCTGCCCATCAATCACAGGACCCAAAAGGATGTAAGGTATTCCAAGTAGTTAATAAAGTTCATTATTTATTCATTTAATCTTCATCTAGCTAAATCATGAATTTGCTGTGAAAATTTTTTCTGCAATGATTGGTTTTTTTTCTCTTCTGGAATTCCTTCTATGTAACATATGTATTAATTAGAATTCCAACCACATATGTAATGCCTGTGTATTGTGGTTTATGTAGATTCTAGGGGGTTGCGGTCACATAATAATTCACCTAACACAGTTAGAAGGCAAATTATTTTCTCATACGATAATGTCATTATTATTGCTACATATAATGTTGGATAAAATTTGCTTGTGTTAGTACTTTCTTTGTCAATCACTTGATGAGTCACGCCTCTCACACTTTGTTTAACCAAATTGTTGTCCTACTTTTACAAGTTTGGCCTTTACCATGAGCGCAATGTTCGTTTATAAGGCATTTTCCTTTTGGATTTTAACTGCCACCTCTTTTTCTCGTTTGTTTCTAAAACCAAATACTAATTAGACAAACTATCGTGTATGATCTTAAAAGTGTTTTAATTTATGTAATTGGATTTGTTGGTGTTGTTTATTTTTATCAATTATAATTTGCCACGTGTATTAGATACACAGTTCCTGTGCTATATTATGATTGTAGAACCATAATAACAACACGTACAGAATTTCACCTAAGTTTTGTCCATCATTGGATCCCCGGATGTATTTAAGTTGAATGAAGGCAGGAAAATAATATCTTTGATGGTAATAAAGGAAAAGTTATACCAGTTTCATTTGGTTAATTTTTTCTTTTGTGCCCCCTTTCTGGAAAGGGTCTTGTTAACCGGTGCCCCCAGGGCACGGGTTAAGAAACTAAAAGTAGAAAGAAAAGTTATAATTTGCATTGAAAATAGCAGTTTTTTAACTTTTAAAACATAAAATACACAATTTACAAGAAAATATTTCTTTTTATAATTCCTTAACCAATGTCCTGGGGGCACCGGTTAACCTTTCCCTTCTGGAAATGAAGTTGGATTACATCTGTCTGCCTGAAAGAGTTTGAATTTTAGTTTTATGCATATGATTATACTTCGATAGCAGTTTAATTTTGTTTCTATGCTTCAATGAACAGAATTGACACTAACAGACATGTGTAACCTGTCTGAGCTGTACAAAGAAAATCTGGTAATAATATTACATTATATTGAGCACGACTTCATTAAGTGGCCATGCCATGTTTGAACGCCGCCGGCAAACATTTGAGGTTGAAAATGGAAGCCATGGACAGAGATGGACACTGAACTGCTGCTGTTCATAAGAGTTTATTTGAAGTTTATCAGGATTTGTATAACATACGTGTAGAACTAATAAATATAGCTTATGGTATGCCCATAAGCAATTTTCAATTTATTTTTATAAATTTTCCAAAATAGCTCATAGAAAACTTATACAGAGATTGATTTTCTCTTTGATTGTAAAAGCTAAATAAATTTAAGCTCTTATATGTTAATATTTTATAGAATGGGTATTTAATAATTAAATTGTTTTTCCGGAGATTAGACCCAAATGTTTTCCATAGGTCGCAACAAACGACCAGCACCATATATCACGACAGAGAAGAAATGAAGAACCAAACTCTGGGGGTGAGGGTTTAATCCTGAAGCAAAGTGACTGATCCTTCAGAAAACAACCCCCAAAGACTCAAATAATCAAAGCAAGCTTAACACATTCCTTTCCTTGCTAGATCAAGTGATGCACAAAAAGCCTTGTAAAGTGCTCCTGGCAATGTATTTATGGTAAAGGCAACTGGCAGCATATTCAAAGATTAAATAGCTTCGTGAATGCTTATGCATGCTGGAACATATGTGTTCATTGTGATGGATCTTTCGAGAATGACTAACTTGTTTTCTTTGGGTGTTAGAAAGTAGAAGAGATACGGAATGAGTCAGGACTTTGGGAGTTTGTTAGTGACGAAATTGATACGGCATATGGTTTTATGCCTTTATTCTTTCAACTTACTGATACTTTAATACAACAAAATCTCCATACGTTCGCTATGACTACCATATAAACATTTTTTATGTATGCATTCAGTTTGTTTGGTTCGTGTTTGAGCTGGATGATGAAAAATTCTACATTTTTTGAGGGGAAGTATGTGGCATTTAGTATACACACTACACAAATTTGTAAAATATAAACAGATGTTGTAATGGTGATTGTCAGTGGTGTGTGAATGTAAAATTCTTAGATCTGAAAAAATAATAATCATGGTGGTTGAAGACAACATGATAGAAAAATGAAAAAAATATGGTACGGTTAGACCATGATAAAATCTGTACTCTTCATTGATCTAATGGTATACAAAAAACTTGTGTATTGAAAAAGTAATTTTTTACATGTGCACAAATTTGTGCATTGTGTATAGTAAATGCCACCGTTGAAGTGTAATGTAGACGCGACAATCTTTCGGGAGCAAAGAAGGTATGGTATATGGATGTGTTTGAGAGATGACAAATGTGACTTTGTAGCAGCAAGAGACTTGGTATATATGGTTACCACAACCACAGGAAGATGAAGCACAAGGCTTATAAAGGCGCTACTAATTTGTTTGGCAACCTGAATTTACCGGGAGTGTTGATTGAACCTGATTGTAAATAAGTGGTTGACGTCATCTAAAGTAAATTTAGTATTAGGTCGAATTATTAAACCTTTTGTAAATCTTCGTACATTTAGGGTCCTTTTGGATTGAGTTTATTTGAGCTTATGTAAAATAGTTTATGCTAAAAAATAACCTTTTATTTATTTATTCATAAGTTTGTTAAGGTAGTTTATGAAAAAACAACTTATGAAGATACAATATTTGTTAAAGAGAACTTATGAATTAATTTAAAAGCTTATTTATTTGCATTAGCTAATTCATAAGCTCAATTCAAACGGGGTCTTGTTCATAGATACATAAGCCTTTTTTTTTTTTTTGACAAAAGATTCATAAGCATATGTCATTTCATATTAGGACTACACTTATGGATGAGATGAGTTAGTATGATTTTTGTCAAAAATAAATACGTTAAACCTTATTGGTCTTGTGGTGATGTTGGTTTGCGAATTTGGTTTTTGCGAGAGAATTGCTCCTTAACTAAAAAAAATAAAAAATAATGTTTTATTTTTCTTGTCAATTCTTAAAGTTAAAAGAAACTAAGAGGATGTATCATTACCGGTGTAAAATAGTTTTACACTAACATATGGTGTAGGTTTGAATTGGGAGAGAATGAAGAAAGACGATGAAGATAACGACCCCAAACGAACTATTATCTTAGTCGTAGTTACCGCCGCCGTCTGTACTATCATGGTAAAAGCTTCTTCTTAGACATTTATTTAATTTCGTTTTTTAGGTTTCTCAAAACTAATAATTTTACCTTCCTAATTTCAATTTGCAGCACGGTTCAGTGGTAAAAACTTTTCGATGGTTCTCTGATGAGGTATTTGGTTCGATTTTCTTACTTTTCCATTTCCATTTGCAAGAAGATGAACGCAGCGCTGAAACTGTTTTTGAACTCATTTAATGTAATGTAGTTATCCAAGTCTCGAGCTCATGCATTGAGAAGGAAGAGTGGTACTTTTTACACAACAAATCACAATAAGCCAATGCAAGAAGAACGAATAAGGCGCGCACAAAACGCTTTTAACAGAGAAAGGAATAAGCACAATAGAGGCTTTGAAAGCTGGAAGGAACATGCTCCCAATCAGCATGATACTTCATACAGAGAGAGCGGAAACTATGCATTATCACATCACTACTCAGTTTTGGGTCTTGACAGGTATAGGAAAGCCCCGTATTCTAATGATGAGATTAAGGTAACTTTATTTATTGTCTTAGTGAATTCTATCCTGATTATTATGTATTATTGAAATTGTTGCTTATTGCTCTCTTTGCTAGTGACCTTGTTAATTATCATGCAGTTAGCATTTAGGACAAAGGTAAAAGAGTATCATCCTGATCAGAACCGGGATAATAAAGGTAGGTCCTCGCTTATTAACATTGCATAAGATCCTGTCATCTCAAACTTTGCCTTTGTTAATCACATAATCATGTATGGGGAAATGACAGACGTTGCTGAAACTAAGTTCAAAGAAGTCATGACTTCATTCGAGGCCATAAAACAGGGAAGAAAGAACCAAACTCAGTAATTGCCTAAAAGGATGTTAGGTATTCCAAATAATTTATTCACTTAACTTTCATCCAGCTAAATTATGAATTGTCTGCAATCATTACAGATTATATTTTTTGTGTTTCGGAAACTCATCTATGTATTGTAAGATATTTATTTAATTAATTAGAATTTCAATCACATATGCAATGCCTCTGTATTGTACTCAGTTGGAGCTCGTCAGACTAGGAAAATTATTTCTCACACAATATGTCATTATTATTGCTGCATATAATGTTCGATACAATTTGCTTGTACTGTTACTTTCATTGTCAATCACTTGATAACACCTCTCACATTTTGTTTAACCAAATCGTTTACGAGGCATTCTCCCTTTGGATTCTTACTGACAAATCTATATGTTGTTTGTTTCTGAAACCAAATATTAATTAGACAAACTACCTTGTTCTATAGAACTGTGAAAACAACACACAAAATCGCACCTTGGTTTTGTCCATTAGATACCTGAATGCATTTTAAGTTGAGCAAAGGCAGGAAAATGATATCTTTGATGGTAATAAAGGAAAAGTTATATCTTATGGTTAATTTTTTCTTTTGTTCCCCTTTTTTCTGGAAATGGAGCTGGATTATATTTGTGTCTAATTTTAATTCTATGCATATGATTATACTGATGATAGCAATTTAACTGTCTTTATGCTTATATGATCGGAATTTGACAATTAACAGACATGAGTAACTCGTCTGAGCTGTACAAAGAAAAGACGGCAATAATATTAAATTGTAGTCAGAACAACTTCATTGAGTGGCAATCCCATTGTCATGTATGAATGCCGCCGGCAAACATTCAAGGTTGAAGATGGAAGCCATAAACAGAAATGGATACTTGGTGCTGTTTATAAGACTTTATTTTAAGTTTATAGTATGAGATAAGCATTTGTATAGCATAAGTGTTTGGAAGAACTAATAAATAAATCTAGCTTATGACATGCTCATAAGCAATTTTCAATTTTTTTTATAAATTTCCCAAAATAGTTCATAGAAAATTTATTCAGAGCTTGATTTTATCTTTGATTGTAATTTGGTAAAAGCATCATACATTTAAGCTCTTGTATGATTAACATTTTATAAAAAGAGTATTTAATGAAGTTGTTTATCGGGAGATTAGACCCAAATGTTTCCAAAGGTTGATGTCTCCCACAAGTATCCTTACCCATTGTAGATATGGTCCCCTTATATTCAATTCAAATTAAATAATTCTGAGATTCTGTAACACTTACTAAAATCTTAGTTTCGTTGCCTTTAAATTATTCAATTATATCTAGAATTTCATCAATAGTTTATCATAAATCATAATACCAAAATAGCTTACCCTATTATTAACCTTAAAAATCCTATAATTTCATCTCAAATTTACTCTTCACATATCTCACAAACATTCAATGAAGATTAATGAATTTGATGAAAGGTTAAAGATTGAAGAACAAAATTTTCCATTGCATAGGTGCGCAATTTACTATTTTTTTAAAAAAATAATAATATCTATGCATATGAATCGTACATTGATTCGTATGTTTTTTTTTAATTGACACGTACACAAACAGGTTTACGTAGCGCCTCACAATAAAATGAGAAATACAACCAGCTATAAAATGTAAAGACAAACTTCAGACAAATACAAAAACAAGAGAACCCAGCAATGTAATATTTACTTCATAAAGAATCAAACTCAAAAGCCATATGTTTACGTTTCAATCGAATCCGTTAGATTTCTAATTGAAAACAATGCTAGCTCATCTTGGAAACACCTTGACTTTTAAAGACGTATTCACTAAATACAAATTTATGCAGCTGGAGGAGCTCTATAATAAGCTGGAACAGTTGCAGGGAAGAACATTTGACGGATTCCTTCTGCCTTAATAATGGGCAAGATGATTCCGGATGCACTCTGCCAAAAGACAATTGGTTTTTGCAATTAAAGTGGGTTTTCCAACAATTTATTCAAATAAAATAACAACGAATCCAAAAACTCCCTACTTACAGCGATTAATCGTATTCCAATCCATATGCGTTTAGGGGAAGGAAATGGTAGCAACAAACGACCAACACCATATATCGCGACAGCGAAGAAATGAAGAACCAAACTCAGGGGGCGAGGGTTTAATCCTGAAAGCAAAGAGACTGGTCCTTCTGAAAATAAACCCCCAAGACTCAGATAATCAAAGCAAGCTTGACGCATTTCTTTCCTTGCTGGATCAGGTGATGCACAGAAAACCTTGTAAAGTGCTCCTGCCAACGTATTTATGGTGGATGCCACTGGCTGTATATTCAAATATTAAGATACCTCAGGAATGCTAATGCATTATTGTTTTATTTCAAAAGAAAAATAATTAAGGCGAAGAAGTGGTTGCTTCAGTTTAAAGAATTACCTTACGCAAGGTATAGAAGGATTCAAGGTATTTACAAAGGCTAGGTGCATCATTCAGGTCACGTAAAGGCTTGAGAAGATTTCGCAGCACTACTATATCAGATAATGCCACAGTCATCCCACCCCCGGTTAGGGGATGTCGCATGTTGAATGCATCTCCCATCAGAAGGGCTCCCGGGGTGGGATAAGGATCGGCTGGCATGCTTCTGTTTGGCATTGTCCTTATGTGGCCTTTGTCCACTGCAGCTATGAAAGCAGCATGAAGCTCAGGAGGTACCTGCAATATTTTATTCCCTTATCATCAGCTCATCGGCTAACTCTATTAGCTAAGGATGTGAAATATAACCTTGTTCTCACTGAGTGTAAAGTAATTAAAATGCCGAGCCTAAAAAACAATTTGTACTTGTGGAACCACGAGTAGATGGTACCTGAGGAGCTACCACTGTCTTCAAATACTTTGCCATTTCACCATTGGAAATAGATGGAACCTTCTGACCAGGAACATCAACCAGACAGCGAATTTCTGTACTACTTATGGGATAGAACAGAACCGGTGAAGGATCTCCCAGTATGACGTGACCATGATTTGCACATGGAAGTTCACAATTTTCTAAAACTAAGCCAACAAAACAAGAGGGAACCTCTA
>Ga0209282_1001914_pt1 | contig 11752 bp, 14 predicted proteins | sample Mtrugardesep15_FD_187529 | JGI IMG/M metagenome (GOLD analysis project Ga0209282, IMG submission 187529) | Root nodule microbial communities of legume samples collected from California, USA - M. trunc garden sep15 (SPAdes) (version 2) | ecosystem: Host-associated > Plants > Roots > Nodule...
GTGATTTCATTGATGATTGATTTATTAAGTTTAATCCGGAGAAATGAATGAATGATACCATCTTTAAAATAGGAACTAATTTGAGGTTTAGTTTTTTCTTTTTCACATTGCATGTCATATTAGAGGAAAATGCATAGACCTTAAATCTTAGATTATGTGAACTATTTGGAAAATGGAAAGCCTTTATATTATTATATGTAGTGTGAGTTATGCTCCAAGGTTCTTGGCTTGTTTTAGTATAAAAATGAAAAAAGGCTTTGTGTCATGTTTTATACAGGAAAATTAGTTCACATCTAATCATGTACTAATCTTTTTTTTTTTTTTTTGAATATACTATTTCATTAATTAAGAAACAAAGCCATGAGAATACAAAGATTGGGCCTCAATAGGGACTTCGCCTAACCATATCCTATTAGGGCCAATAGTTGCAATCTGAGCCAAACAATTGGCGACAACATTACCATTTCTCCTAATATGAGAAAACTGGTAAGATCTAAAAAAATGTAATAAAGATCTAATACTACAGATAATGTATCCCAAATAAGACTTCTGGTATTCTCTTTGTCCCAGTAGCATCTGTATCACCTGTTCATTATCACTTTCGAAATGAACATTTCTCAATCCCAGCTCTTGAGCAAAAAGGGTGGCTTGGTATATTCCCCAAGCTTCTGCTGTGGTTGGGCAAGCAAACCCTGGTCTCTTCCACGTTCCAGCTGCGATAGCCGTTCCAGATTCATCACGAGCAATAACACCAATACCCCAAAAATCAGAAGAGGTAAGATTGACATCACTATTAATTTTGATTATACCAAGATCTGGTTTAATCCATCTCGCTTTGTCTCGATCTCGCGTAGATTTTGAAGGGGAGTTCCTGACAGTAGCGTGAAGATCTGGAGTAATTGTTAACAAAGGATCTGACGCTTTGGCTTTGTTGAAGCTAATAATGTTGTTGCATGAACGTTTTATGATAACATCACCAGGTACATCAATGTTCTCAAAAACTTTTTGATTTCGAGCATGCCAAATACTATAAAGTAGAGCTGCTAGTTTGATAATTGTGGATTTATCATGATTGAGAATGAAGCTCAACAACCAATCATTGAAGTTAGAATCCAATTCCTCTTGTCTGATAATCCCCAACCGTGACCCAAAAAATTCTCTTTTTGTAAATTCACACTTGTGAAAGAGATGATCAATAGTTTCAATTCCTGCTTCACAGCGAGGGCATAAGAGAGAGCAATTAATTCCTTGCTTCTGAAGACTATCTCTGACTGGTAGGGCATTATTTAAAATTTTCCATATCAACATTCTATGTCTACGGATATTATCTAAATCCCATACTTTTTTCCATATGGATTCCATCATCTCTGAGTTAGAGGACCCTTGATCATTGTTGGCTTTCCATTGTTGTATAGCCTTGTATCATGTTTTAACCGTGTAATCACCAGTGTCTGAGTGCATCCACATTTGAGTATCCTTAGAGTCCATGTGAGATGTAGGAAATTGCAAAATTTGAATCCCTTAAAAGGGGAGAAAAGTCTGATCAATAAGCTCTTTATTCCATCTGGGAGGATTTGCTAGGGTCAGATCCTTCACTAATCTATCATTCTGGTCAGTTGGAGCTTTAGTGAGCACCTGGAACCCATTTTGACAGGGTAGCCATTTATCTTTCAATATATTGATAGAATATCCATTGCCCACCCTCCAGCAACACCCTTTGTTAAGAACTCAGATTGCTTGGAATAAGCTCCTCCAGGCATTACTAGGAGAGGGACCTAAACTAGCCTGTAGAATATCAACATTTGAGAAATATTTAGCCTTAAAGACTCTGGCTATGAGGGAATCATGATTAGTGTGAAGCCTCCAGACTTGTTTTGCTAGCATAGCAATATTAAAGTCCCTGATGCATCTAAAACCCAACCCTCCTTTTATGTTAGATTTGAGAAGCTTTTCCTTCCTGACCTAGTGGATTTTCTTGTTGTCCCCCTTACTTCCCCACCAGAATTTGCACACAGCACTTTCAATTTTCTCACAAATCTGTTGGGGCAGCAGAAAGCAGCACATGACATACACCGGGATAACTTGAGTTACTGCTTTAATTAGAACACTCCTCTCAGCAAAGGAAAGATTCTTCTCTTTCCATCCTTTAAGCTTCTTAACTACCTTATCCATGATAAAGTTGAAGTCATGAACCTTTAATCTACCAAATTGGGTTGGTAAACCTAAGTATTTGTCAATTTTCCTGGTGATGTTGATAGGCATTTGAGAGTGAAACTCTTTCTTGATGTCCTCCCTTAAGCTTGGATTGAAAACCATTTCTGATTTCTCCAGATTAACTTTCTGCCCGGACATACTCTCATATGTTTGTAGAGTTTTAAGAATGAAATCAGCCTCTTTAGGGTCAGCCCTGCAGAAGAGTAAACTGTCGTCAGCAAAAAACAAATGAGATATAGGGGGAGCATTAGGGGCAATCTGGATCCCATGAAATCTACCTTCCTCTTGTCCTTTAGTGAGGAGGCCAGATAAGACCTCAGCACAAAGGATAAACAGGTAAGGAGATAGGGGATCACCCTGTCTCAAACCTCTTTGAGGGGTAAAAGCATCAGTAGCCTGGCCATTAATGAGGATAAAGAAAGACACAGTAGTGACACACTTCATTATAGTATTGACAAGGTTAGAGGGAAACCCCATAGTGATCAAAGTATGGTTAAGAAAATCCCATTCAATCCTATCATAGGCTTTGGCCATATCCAATTTGATACCCACCAAACCTTTCTTAGACTTTTGGTTTTATGGATTTTATGAAAGGCTTCAAAGGCAACCAAAATATTGTTAGTAATCAGCCTATTAGATAAGAAGGCACTTTGATGGTCAGAGACAATCAAAGGGAGAACTTTCTTGACTCTATTAGTAATAGTTTTGGTAATAATTTTAAGAATCACATTGCATAAGCTTATAGGTCTATATTCAGAGGGTCTTTGAGGACTATTGTTCTTAGGTATGAGATTAATATAGGTATGGTTGATAATGGTAGGGTCTCCCCCATTGTTGAGAATATTAAGGACAAGCTGGAGGACATCTATACCAATGAGTTGCCAATAAGTTTGATAAAACAGGGTTGGCAACCCATCAGGACCAGGGGAAGAGGTGCTTTTCATGGCTATCACCACTTCCTTTGGTGTAAACTCAGCACTGAGGTCTTCCACCATGTTCCTGGGAACTCTATTATGAATAACATGTATATTATTATCCATATTAACCTGAGTTGAAGTAGAGAAAATATCATAAAAATACTTAAATAAAGATATCATGAATATGAGGTTCATCATGCCAGAGAACTCCCTGATTATCACAAATAGAGTGGATAGTGTTCTTTTTCCTTCTTTGACTGGCTTTGAAGTGAAAAAACTTAGTGTTGTTGTCCCCATACTTGAGCCATTGAGTCTTAACCCTTTGAGCCCACCAAACTTCCTCCTGGAGCATAGCATCTGAGAGATTCTTCTCAGTTTCATGAATTTGATGGATAATGGCTGTATTTGGGATGACATTCTTTAAATTTCCCAGCTTAATTTGCATCTGATTGATATTGTAGGATAAATCTTCAAATTTCTGACTGCCCCATTTATGAAGCTGCATCAAAACTTCATGATTCTTGTGAACACTATTCCCAGTGGAATTGGCCCAGCACTTCTGAACAATCTTAAAATTGTCCTTGTCATGGCTCCAAATCTCTTCAAATCTGATCAACTTCTTTTTCTTATTATGATTATTCCTGCAAACAAACTTATCCCAGAACTCAAGCATAATAGGAGAGTGATCAGATGTGAACTTAAGCAAATGGTAGTTAGTATATCTAGGAAAGTGGTCCACCCATAAAGGATTTGCACAATATCTGTCAAGCCTTTCCTTTATATGATGTACAGTCTCTTGGTTATTAGCTCAAGTAAACTTATTACCACGGTAGCCTAAGTCTAGGAGATCACATTAATTAAGTGTGGATTGGAATAAATCATAGTGCTTGTAATCTACATTCTTGCCCCCAATCTTCTCAGAACCGTTGAGATACAAATTGAAGTCTCCAAAAACAATCCACTTATCATTATAATATCTATTAGAAAGGTTATTAATAGTATCACAAGTAAGATATTTATTGTTTTGGGTGGGGTAACCATACAGAACAGTAGCAGACCACTTATCATTATTATTAGAATCAACAATGTAAAACTCAATAAGCATTTTATTATGATTGATAATATGTAAATTTACATCATTATGCCATATAAGGGCTAGACCTCCAGACCTACCTCCACCTTCATAGTTGCAGCTCACTAAGAAGTGATTCTGAAGGTGACCAAGACACAACTTACTAGAAATTTTAGAATCTGACTCTTTCAATTTTGTCTCCATTAGAAAAACCACATCTGGGCATTGAAACTTGATGTGCCTTTTATAGGCACGAACTGTATCAGGGTTGCCCAACCCTCTGCAGTTCCAAGCAAATATCTTCATTGCCCTTGGCTGGCCTTGTCCACAAGGCCTGCCATCATCAAATTGTCATTCTTAGAGTCTGTGAAGTTGAGCATAGTTCCTGTTGTTGCTTCTGCTTTCCTTTTTGTCTTGATTTGCTCCTTTATAGTACCAGTTCCTGTAGGAGTCTTATTTTGTCTAAGCATTGCATCCTGAGTTTGATCATTTGTAACTTTGTCTTGATTCTCTGTGTGAACTTTAAGATCTGCCATCATTTCAGTTAGCCCTTTGGGAATATGGCTAAATTGACCACCACTTAATGAGTTCCTGATGTTGCTCCTGAAGGTTTTCTCTGATTTTTCTACAATTCTTCTACCATAGTTGTTAGATCTTAGCCATGATCCTCTAGGGTTAACACTATCAATATCTGCCTCCTCCCCTGTCTCAAGTTTTTCAGTACAATTTTCCTCAATATGTCCCACTAGCCCACAATAGAAACAAAACATTGGGAGATTTTCAAATCTAAAATCCACCCAAGTAACACCATCAACCTGATTTTCTATGTACATTCCTGCTCTTATAGGATGACTGACATCAAACAGCATTTTAATTTTAACAAATTTAGCTTTATCTGAAAGCTCATAAACTGCTGATTCAAGCACTTCACCTATCTGGCTGCCTAAAGCCTTTCCCATAACAGTTGATTTGCAGTGCAAAGGCAGACCCCATAGTTGGATCCAGAGGGGAACTTAAGAAAAATTTAAATCTTTGATATTAACCTTTCTTTCCCATGAGTGGACAACTAACCAGACATTCCTCACAATCCATGAACTACCCTTCAGAATCCTGTGGATATCTTGTTCTTTGTCCATTGCAATTTGGTAGCATTTATCTTCTAGTTCAGTAATCTTGAGACCTGCAGGATTGCCCCATATACCCAGAAGAGAATTGTTGATATGCTGAAAAGGAATGATCTTTGTGGTCAAGAACTTCCCAATGACACTTTTCTGACATGTTTTGACACTTTCTTGGACATAGCTTTCTTGATAGTAGAAGAAAGGATCCTCTTTGTTTGACATTGGAGACTGTTTTTGACTCTCAGTTGGAAATTGTTGACTCTGTTGATTGTTGTTTAATGCAGGACTTGTGGGCTGAAAATTCATTCCACTGCTAGTTCCAATTCCATAAGGATTAAGCACTTCAGAGTAGTGAAAAACAGTTTCCATTGTAGGGATTTGGACTTTTTGAATATTGAAAGGTCTCTGAATGTTACTGTTTGAACTTTGGTTAGGAGAAGTTGGTGATTCAAGCATGGGTGCTTTGCCAAGATTAGAATTCATGATCAAGAAGAGGTTGGGAAAAGCGATTGAAACGGGAAAAGGGAATACAAATTAAAGAGAAATCAAGAGAAAACTGAGAATTATCCAAGGATGCTAACAAGAAACAGAATCAAAAAATCTCAAAGAGATACCAAGTAAAAGCTGAAAATCATCCAAGGATGCAAACAAGTCTCAAAAACCCAGAATCACCCAAAGGTGAGAAGCAAACAAGACTCAACAACCCAGAACCACCCTAAGTTGGGTGAAGAGAACAAAAGAATCCTAAGAACCGATAAAGAGAAAAGAAAGAGGGAAACTAGAAATATAAAACACCTAACGAGAAAGGAAACAGAGACGAAGAATCTATCGGGAGAGGAGCAAGGTGGAGAGAATCAAAGATTCAGAGGAGTTGCGATGAAAGAAACAAAGCGATGAAGGAGAATCTTGATTTGCGATTACAAATCTTCGATCTCGTTCTCATTTAATCATGTACTAATCTTGTTCTTGTCTTGTGAAGATGGTGCACACCCCTTAATTGTGACTTTGTTTCTCCTTATTGCTACTCATACTAAGCCTAAGTATGGTAAACTCAAAGTAATGAGTGTGAATTCTCTCAGGACCGTTGTAAAAATAACTATTATTGTCACTTTAAAAAATACACATTTTTCCCTTCTCCATTTTTTTTAAAAAAACTATGGAAAAAGCAAATAGGTACAAGCCTATTTTGATGTATATATGCATGCAGTTTTCCCAAATTCCAAAATTAATAGTTAGATTTAATATTTAACTGTTAATTGTTTGCCTTTAAGAAAAAAAATATAAATTTTTAAGTTCGGGGGCATTTTGCACATAAGTGCAAAACTTCAGGGGGTGGTATTTGCAAAAAATCATGTTCACTAACAGAAAAATTTGACGGAGGGGGTAAATTGATTAACGTTGTGCAATTTCAGAGGGATAATTGAAGTTTTGTTAATTTCAGAAGGTAATTGACGAAACTTACAATTTTATGAAGGTAATTGCTTATTTACTCAAATAATAATAATAATAATAATAATAATATTTGAAAGGAGCACCTAATATGGTCCTCAATTTTAAAGGTCCACCTATGATCCTTTCAATTTTTTTTTCGGTCCTCTCTAATTTACTTTTTGTTTCTTTTCTGTGTAATCCTAAAATCCATAGGCTGACCATCATTTTCCTATTTCTCTTTATTAACTGCTTGATGCTCATTCCTTCTTCCTCTATCCCATCTTCACCTTTCACCCCTTCATTTAAACCATAAATTTCTACATCAAAAATTCAAAATCATTTTATCCTGGAGTAATTATCTTGGTTCGATGGTCAATTTACAACCGATATCCCAACCTCTTTCTTGCTGTGATAGACAGAAATTGCTGAAATATTATTTTTTATGAAAAATATGTGGGACAAAAGTGAGATTTAGATTTTTGTCAAAAAAAGAAGAAGTGAGATTTAGAGAAACTGTGGGTATATGTGACCACCTGTTAAGAGTACATTTCTCATGAGGGAAGTTTTTGAAGGATCATAAGGGAAGTTAATTCCCTTGAATTAAAGACAAATCACCTAAGACCTACATTTAAATGTTGTGTATCAAAATCAATTTCACTATGAATTATAAATTATTGTCACTGCACAAAAAAACACAGGTAATAAACCAAAACAAGAACTAAGATCCAATACGGATCCCATTAGCTTGCCCATTAAATTTTTTATTTTTGACTGAATGATCATTACTAGTTGGAGCAGAAGGAACCTGACTGTGTATTTACTTTAGAAGAAGGAGTCTAGCTATGAAGAAAGGGAAATGATTTTGCACCTAGACACTTTGGTGTTATATACAAGGGCACAAAAGTAATCTTTGCTGCTACAACTAAAAAAATGATTTTTTTTTACTGTGTGGGGCCATGAAACAGTTTTTTTTTAAAACCCTTTTATGGAAGGTCACCTTTAAAATTAGGGACCATATTAGAGACTCCCATATTTGAAAGCTTAAAACCAAAAATTTCCCACCATTGCGACCGTTCCCTCCGAAAACGTTCCAAACCTTTGCTCACCATTCCCCTCCATACCCTTTTAAACACTGTAACTTGTTCCTCCAACACCTCATTTCCCTCCGTCATTCACCCCAACTTGTTGATCCCATTATGCTGCAGCATCAACTCTTGGCATATAACCCCAATTATAAACCCTAGTTGGAAACCCTTCAGGGATTTCTTAAGCTGCAACATCAATTCAAGGCTCGAGGTAAGGTTTATTTGTACGCTTCCTTTGTTCACCGTCTAGTGGTTCATTTCCTTCGATGCTTGTTTGATGATTTTGTTAACAATAGAGATGACAAAATAGGCGAAAGAGAAAGATGTTAGGGGATCAATTAGAATCATAATAGTTGCAAAAATAAGGGTTGCAAAGTGGATATATAGGTGTTGGAAATTCTGCCTTCGTTGCAGTTTACCCCTACCAGTCAAATTGCAGCATTTGGGTTGCCTTGATGGCAGCCTCCAACACCTTCAATGTGTTGGGTGTGAAGAGGGTGAATTTAGTCCTATATTTTACCCAGAGATATCGTCTGTGTAATGTTTATAAAGTTATGGCAATTCCTTAACTTACAAAGCGGTTTTGTAAGGATGAGTTAAGCTCAATATAAAAAACCTGAGAATCAAGTTATTATTTTGTCAATTGCATTTTATTGGAACCATAACATCCTTTTGTTGTTTCTCTTTTTCTCTTCCAATTCATATTGTTAACATTTAGTAAAGCATAAGACTACACTATACTGCTAACTTGTTTGTTGGGGATATGTTAAAGCTTCATTTTAACTGTTGTTGGACCAGAACTTTGAAATGGAGCTTTCTTATGCGTATGCCTCATACTTGCTTTGATTTCAAGTTCTACTTCTCCCTTGATTATTGTTTTGTAATGGTGCTTCGTTTTTGTTTAGTGATTGTTAAAACAATATGATATACACCACTATTAGCTACTCAAATCTGTTGTAATAGTCTTATAAAAAAAATTATATGCAGAATCCGAGCAAAGTAGCTGTTTTTGTGGTTCTTTACCCCTAAACAATTATTCCAAGCAAAATATTGCTTATCTTCTTGTACCCTCTATTTGAGTTGTAGCCAGTCTTTTGCTTTTAGTATGGAATGTGAATCTTTTATTTTATATTTGCTTTGTGATATTTTACTGTCAATGTTCTGTAATATGGTAGACCTTTGTCATATTTTGTCCAGATTTTGGACTAGATATATCAATTTTTGTTGACTCAAGTGTCTCTTATATTTAGGACCCCGGAGTATATTTTGTTTCTTTTTGTATGCAAGCATTGATCAAACCACAGACTGTATTTTTTGAGTTAATGATAAAATCATTCTTGCATGGTCGAGAGTTTCTTCACCTTTGCATATTTTAGTAATTGTTTGTTTTTCTTGTGTTCACTTTAATTGAACTTATCGAAATTTATTACTATCTATTGCATATAGATGGCAGGTAGTGGTAGAAATATACGAGGAGAAAGAGTTGCCTCCCAGACCTCTCACTCACCTCAACCATCTATCCCATCTTTCCAGACTGAACATACACTCGACCCATCTCCTCATTCCCAAACTAGGCCAACACCAGTCATATCTCAACCTTTACAGGCTTCCCCTACATCTGCCGCAACTCCTCATTCTCATTTCCAAATTAGACCTACATCAGTCATATCTAAACCTTTACAGACTTCCCCCACATCTTCCGGATTCCCAAACGGGGTCATCCATAGATTTGCCACTTGATCCTTCCCTCAGTTCACATGAAAATTCACGCAATGGTACACCGTCCTTAGCACCGGAGAACATCAGGTGGGGATCAAAGGATGTAGATGGACGAATTTGGATCATGCCAGCACCTGGAAATAAGTAATTTAAATTTTACAATGTAATTCATATATATATATATATATATATATATATATATATATTTAAAATTGCATCTTACATAGCTAATTTTTTGTACTTTCAGCTTTCACCCGGAGCTTGAAGTGAGGGGTGTTATTACAAAAATTGTCAAGAAAAAGTTTGAAGGGGCATGGACATCTTGGAGTACTGTGGACGATGACATGATAGACAAGTGGTTTGCTGACTTTAAGGTACTGTGTAACATTCCCTACCAATAGATAGCAATTTTTTTTTTTTTGATTTTTTTAGATTTTGATCCCAAACAAGCCAAATGTGGTAAATTATAGGAGAGGTTTGCTTGTTATGGAGTAGGCTAAGACTTCTTTGTGACATTGTAGGCTAGTGTCTAAATTGCAATGAACCCAATTTCGTTTTGTTATATCATTGTTTAAAAGGAAGTTAAATGCTGTCCATATCAGATTTGTTCAGCCCCTTATAACTTTGTTGTCATTTATTTACATTAAACATGATGATTTTGGTTCTAAATTTTCTCTTTTGCATCAAAACTGGGTCAAAAGTTATAGATTTGTCAATCCTAGACAACTAAGGACGTTGGAGAAATCCTGTGAGCAATTTGATCGGTTGTGATTTTTGTGTGTAGTGGAGGTAAGATTGTCATGGTAAATTTTGGGAAGCAGAGTTTACAGGGAACAATTACACCTGTTTTTTTGCCTATTTGACTGATATAAGGAGTTTGTATCTTAATAGAAAAACTGGTTCTATATCTGAGAGCTTGACCACATTGTCCCAGCTTGAGACTCTTGATGTCTCTAGGATAACCTCTAAGGAGAGGTTCCCAAATTCTCGTCAATGGTGAAGTTAGTAACCAATGGTAATTTTGATTGGTTGTGATCTTTAGTTCTGATGGATTCAACACATCAACATTAGCATTTAGTGTGTGTAATGTGAACTTCATACTCTTGTACATAGAATAGGACCAGCTGAATATATTCGACCTCCCAACCCTTATGCCTCCCAACCCTTCATGCCCACACCCCAGCCTCCTCACCTTCAACATATATGAGTGTCCAATACTTTCATAATAGTTGATATTGCTTATAAAAAAGTCTTTGGGATTTTAGGCTTGGAGTTGGAGATGTTCTAAAAGCTTAGCTATATCTGAAATCCTTACTCATACACATACATGATGGATCTGTGGTTTTAGAACTTGTTTGGAGTTGTGCTTTATGTATATTTTGCATAGAGGCTATGTGTACCACCTGTTTTTAAATCTTATGACTAAATAATGTCTTCATAAATTATAATTACATGAACATATAATAATTGCAAGTGAACTAAGGAATCAGGGGCCAAGACATTGAGAATCTTGTCTGCAAAAGTCTAAACAATGAAAGTGTACAATGAAAAAGGGTTTCTATTATTTTCTTTTTTCTTGAATTCTTACTTTAAAAATTGAATTGAACATCTCCACGGCAATTCTAAACATTGAACTAAGCTCTTCCTTAGGATCTGTTTGGTAGAGATGAATTAGGGAAGAGAGAAATTGGGACGAGAGAGACACTAGAGAATATGGGCTTTTCTTCAGTTTGGCAGAGGGAAGAAATAGAAGAGAGAGAGTTTAAAAGCATGGGGCCCACACATTTTTCAGTCTTCGCAAGACAGCAGAGAAATAGGAGAGAAACTCTCATTTTCCAATTGTGTCCTTGCTGCTGCAACATAATACTTAATAAATAAAGAGAAAGATTTTTCCACCAAATAAATAAAATAAAAAAAAGAACTGAAGCATATGAGATTTTTCAACGGCAGGTACATGTTGATGAAATGATTTATTAAATGATTTAATTCAAAACACCAATTATTTCGTTTTTTTTTTATCATTTTGGCAAAAAAAATTAACTATCTTTTTTGATTGTTCAAAAAAAGAAATTAACTATCTAAATTTAATTATATTTAACCAGTTAATTAAACTAATTTAATTCAATTAAGTTTATTAAATTATAATTTATATTATAGGTTCTTTAATTTTTTAATTCAAGGGTATATTAGACC
>Ga0209282_1001917_pt1 | contig 11741 bp, 4 predicted proteins | sample Mtrugardesep15_FD_187529 | JGI IMG/M metagenome (GOLD analysis project Ga0209282, IMG submission 187529) | Root nodule microbial communities of legume samples collected from California, USA - M. trunc garden sep15 (SPAdes) (version 2) | ecosystem: Host-associated > Plants > Roots > Nodule...
CGTATTTTTTTTTTAGGTAGCCTGGTGACTAGAATTCACCTTATAAGGTGAATAAGTGAGGTGTTCAGGGTTCAAACTCCGACCTCTGTATATAATAATGCATTGTTCTATCAACTGAGTTATGTTCACGGGACTTATTTTTGTATTTCTAGTTCAAACAAATAAGACAATGAAAACAACTGTCAGAGCAAGGAGTATTCAATTCACATCAAGTTTACCACGTTACTTTTTTTTTATAATGGTAGAAGCCACAAAAACTAGACCCCATGACTTAATGGATTATTTGGGAACACAAAAAAACAAACCCATTCATGAAATAATACCCTTCCACTAAAGATGAGGCATTAAAGAGAGAGATCACTGATATAAATATGAGCTTGTTATTTAAAATTTGTTTTTAGACTTTAATATGTGTTTCGTCCCTGTAATGTAATTATGGGACATTTAAAAAATGATCCCTGTATTTATTAATCCTTGTAATTTATCCTTTCAAAATTTATTCACTTAAAAATTGGTCCCTCAATTCAGTTAATTAGTGGCACGTCACTGATTAGCAAATGTAACTTACGAAAAGACCAAAATACCCTTAGCTTCATCTTCTTCCTTTTCTCTCTCCCACGTAATCCTTCTTATTCCTTCTTTTACCATGCATGCAATTCATCATCTTAATAGCATAATCAACCTCGTAATCCTACACAAAGCCTTAATCAAAACCCAAAAACTTGATTCCTCAAGACGAATCTTTAAATCCCGACTCTTCAACAAAATATCCGGAACCATTTTCAAACACTCTCCTCCTACAAAGCAATGAAAGCAACAAATTCAAACTACAAACAGTTGGTATGCATCTAAACCTCGAAATTCTAAAAAACAATTCATCAACATCAGGTGTTTCAAATACATAAAAATAAACTCAGGTGTTTCAAATTTCTCATTGTGTTCAAGTTGGTTTAAAATACGAGGAATTTCATGTAAATGTGAAGTGTTGTTGTTGGTTATGGTTTTGATGAGAAAAAAGCAAGCTTTGGGAGATGGGTCAATGTGATAAGCTTTGAAAGAGTGACTAAGAGTTGAAAGAAGAAAAGGGTTGTTGCTGTTTTGCGTTTTGGGCTGTGTTGTTGCGTTTTTAAGAATTTGTATGGATTGTTGTTCACAGCGCCGAAACAGGTCGTGGTAACATTAGAGGTATGCATCACCACCACAATCATCGAGTCATGTTGTTAATTTGTGTTTGTGTCAACAGCAACAACAACGATTTTCACTAGAAAATCTCAAACCCAAATTCATGATGAATACTCAATTTCACAACACGTTTAGATTCCAATGAAATTCAAAGAATCATTCGAACAATGCTTGTTGTTGAGCGAAGGAAGAGGGAAAGAAAATTGTGGTGAAAAATAAGAGTAAACTCACTTTTAAGAGAAGGAATTGGAAGAAGAGAATTGGAATCATAGAAGGAATTGGAAGGAGAAGTGATGGATGAAGATTTTGAGAAGATGAATATAAGGGGGTATAATGGTCTTTTTGCATTTGTCTTGGAAGTTCAGGGGTAGTTTTGTCCGTTCACATCAACTCTGATAAATCATATGTGACGTGGCAGTGATTAACTAGGTCAAGGGACGAAATTCTAAATGATTAAACATTGCAAGGCTAATTTGCAAGGATTAGCGATTACATGGACCAATTTTTAAACAATCCCTAATTGCAAAGAAGAAATACATATTAAAGCCTTGTTTTTATTATCCATCAAACTAAACAACCTATCGAGTATCTCACACAACAAACACCCTTCCACTAAAGGATCCAACCAAAGTTTTATCTCTTATCCAAAACTAAAAAATGTTGTAATCCTTAAGAACATTTGCAATGGATCCACAACTAATCTTCTTTCTTTGTAAACCTAGAACAATCGATACAAAGTAAAGTTGATGGATGCAATCAACATTCAACACAACATATATGAGAGAATAGTTTGATTTTTAATGTATTTGTTTAAAAATTAATAAAACTATAAATTAAAATTGAATAAAATTTTCACAGACCAAGTTCAAAAATCCTATTTTTTGTATTTTTATCCTCTAAAATTTTGATATTATTCGAAAAAACTCGAGTTCAATTCAGGAGTAAAACAATTTTTTATGAGACTATACTTACATCATAGTCGAACTTCTGATAACCAAACTTATTTCTATGCAAATTTGAGGGTTAACCCTAAAAAGATTGTTATTAAAAAACCTTTTTTTAGAAGACTAATTTTTTATTTTTTGGTGGTAAGACCTAATTTTTGTTTGATAATGAAAAAGTAATTCCTAATTTTTATCCCCTTCAAATAAGATTGGAAAATGTTAACAAGTGTCCTTAGAGCACTTGATAAGAAATTTAAAATAAAATTTTGTTTTAGAATTTGTTTATTCAACACATTAAAACATCAAAAAGTAACTTTTTTTACGTAAAAGTTATTAACATTAACGAGTGCCCCTAACAAAGATTTGATGAAAATAGAGTTTAAAAAAAAAAGAAAAAAAGAAGTTAGTGATAACGTGATGTTATTGGTGGCACTTCCAGCATACAGAGCGGTATCAAAAAATATCCAAAACCGAAACTTCAAAATTTCTGTGAGACAGGTTAATCCACAGACACACTCATAATTCCTGCGCTTCTATGACAGTCTTGCTTCTCTGCTCCTCAACAATCACATGTTGTAACAACGGTATGTCATTCTGCTATACTTTGACTGATACTCATTTCTATGTTCTCACCAATCATCGAGGACCAACCAATTTTGTCAAAATCAAAACTTTATCAAATGGGTCATTCTTAAATTTGAAGAAACATGGAACAACACATGTGGGTCATCGTGCATTTAGGACTATGACTAGATGTAACCATGACAGTGATTTGGTTGTTGTAAATAATGGCAAGAAGAAGAAGAACAAAACTAGAGTGTCTGAAGAAGAAGTTACGACCATTTTGAAGTCTATTTCAGATCCAAATTCTGCCTTTTCATACTTTAAGATAGTTTCTCAGTTGGCTAATTTTGTGCATACTACTGATGCATGCAATTACATGCTAGAGATTTTGAGAGAACAAAGGAGAATTGAGGATATGGTTTTTGTGTTTGATTTGATGCAAAAGAAGGTTATTTACAGGAATTTGAATACATACATGACTATTTTCAAGGCTCTTTTGATTAAAGGCGGGATTGGAAGAGCGCCTTTTGCGCTTAGAAAGATGAGGGAAGTTGGGTTTATTTTGAATGCATATTCATATAATGGGTTGATTCATTTACTGTTACCTGGTTTTTGTAACGAGGCTTTGAAGGTTTACAGAAGAATGATCTCAGAAGGGATGAAGCCTAGCATGAAGACATACTCGGCGTTAATGGTTGCATTAGGGAGGAGAAGGGACACCGGGAAGATTATGAATTTGTTGGAAGAAATGAAGAGTATTGGTTTGAGGCCGAATATTTACACGTATACAATATGTATTAGAGCGCTTGGGAGGGCGGGGAGAATTGACGATGCATGGGGGATTTTCAAGGAAATGGACGATGAAGAATGCGGGCCTGATGTTGTCACTTATACGGTTCTGATCGATGCTCTTTGTGCTGCAGGAAAACTTGACAAGGCTGAGGAATTATATGTAAAGATGAGAGCTAGCAGTCACAGTCCGGATCGTGTAACATACATTACATTGATGGACAAGTTTGGTAACGTTGGGGACTTGGAAACAGTGAAAAGATTCTGGAATGAGATGGAGGTAGATGGTTATGCTCCCGATGTTGTTACCTACACTATACTTATTGAGGCTTTATGCAAATCCGGGGATGTTGATCGGGCGTTTGATATGTTAGACGTGATGACAACGAAAGGGATTTTTCCAAATCTTCATACTTATAACACATTGATCTGTGGACTTTTGAAGGCAAGAAGATTGAATGAGGCATTAGAACTTCTTGAAAATATGGAGTCTTTGGGTGTTAAACCAACCGCTTTTTCTTATGTTCTTTTCATTGATTATTATGGAAAATCTGGTGATCCTGCAAAAGCTATTGACACCTTTGAAACAATGAAAAAGAGAGGAATTATGCCTAGCATAGCAGCATGTAATGCGTCTTTATATACTCTTGCAGAGACGGGTAGGATCAGTGAAGCAGAAGATATATTCAATGATCTTCACAAGTGTGGCCTCTCGCCGGATTCAGTAACCTATAACATGTTGATGAAGTGCTATAGCAAAGCGGGGCAAATAGAGAAAGCCACACAACTTTTGTCTGAGATGATAAGCAAGGAGTGTGAACCAGATGTAATGATAATCAATTCTTCAATCGACACACTTTACAAAGCTGGCCGAGTTGATGAGGCGTGGAAGATGTTTGGGAGACTGAAGAATTTGAAGCTAGCTCCTACGGTTGTGACATACAACATTTTACTTACTGGTCTTGGGAAAGAGGGAAAAATCCTGGAGGCCCTTGAATTATTTGGGAGTATGACAGAGTCTGGATGCCCTCCAAATACAATAACTTTTAACTCGCTCCTCGATTGTCTTTCCAAGAATGATGCAGTTGATTTGGCTTTGAAGATGTTTTGTAGAATGACAATGATGAACTGTAATCCTGATGTTCTGACATACAACACTATCATCTATGGTTTGATAAGAGAAGGAAGAATTGATTACGCATTCTGGTTTTTCCATCAGATGAAGAAATTTCTTTCGCCTGATTATGTAACTTTGTGCACACTCATTCCCGGTGTTGTAAGGCATGGAAGGGTTGAGGATGCAATCAAGGTTGTAATGGAATTTGTACATCAGGCAGGTTTACAGGCAAATTCACAATTTTGGGGTGAACTAATGGAATGTATTTTAACCGAAGCAGAAATTGAAGAAGCCATTTCATTTGCTGAAATATTGGTATGCAATTCTGTTTGCCAAGATGATCATGTAATGTTACCTCTAATTAAAGTCATGTGTAAGCGGAAAAAGGCCCTCGATGCTCAAAATGTATTTGACAAATTCACCAAAAACTTGGGAATTCACCCAACCCTAGAATCATACAATTGCTTGATGGACGGACTTCTTGGATCTAATTTCACCGAAAAGGCTCTAGAACTTTTTGAGGATATGAAGAGTGCAGGTACTCATCCTAGCAATTTTACTTACAATTTGTTGCTTGATGCTCACGGTAAATCCAAGAGGATCAATGAACTTTATGAGCTGTACAGTGAGATGCGTTCTAGAGGATGCGAGCCTAATGCTATAACCCATAACATTATCATCTCTGCGCTTGTGAAATCTAATAATTTGAATAAAGCTTTGGATTTATATTATGAACTCATGAGTGGTGATTTCTCTCCCACTCCTTGTACATATGGTCCTCTTATAGATGGTCTTTTAAAAGCTGGAAGATCCGAGCAAGCAATGAAAATTTTCGAGGAGATGTTATATTATGGATGCAAGCCCAACAGTGTTATTTACAATATTCTTATCAACGGATTCGGGAAATCGGGTGAAATTGATATTGCTTGTGACTTGTTCAAAAAGATGGTTAAAGAAGGAATCAGGCCAGATTTGAAATCTTATACCATTCTTGTAGAATGTCTGTGCATAGCTGGTAGAATTGATGAAGCTGTTCAGTATTTTGAGGAACTAAAGTTGACTGGGCTTGATCCTGATACAGTTTCGTACAATTTTATTATCAACGGTCTTGGAAAATCACGTAGATTGGATGAAGCTCTTTCTCTCTTTAGTGAAATGAAGAATAGAGGAATTTCTCCTGATCTTTATACTTACAATGCATTAATTTTACATCTTGGAATTGCTGGAAAGGTAGACCTCGCTGTAAAGATGTACGAGGAACTACAACTTGTGGGTCTTGAACCGAGTGTTTTCACTTATAATGCTCTCATTCGCGGTCATAGTTTGTCAGGCAATAAAGATCAAGCCTTCTCTGTCTTCAAAAAGATGATGGTTGTCGGTTGTAGCCCCAACACGGAAACATTTGCACAACTGCCTAATAAATGTTGATTTTTACTATTCTCGCATGTTAGTGTTTATGTAACCATTTGTTGTATAAGTTTCTGGTCTCAAAAGGGTGGCATGAAAGTAAATTGCAAAGGCAGATCCCTGAGCAGGCCTGGTACATAATCCATTTGGAGCTGTTTTCATTGAGCTTTTCTTTATCCTCGCCTCAATCTGTTTGAAACAGTTTTACTACATTTTAGGTTCCTTTTTTTGGACTTCATCATCCATGTTGTCACTTGTGCATAAATAACCATTGTGCTCTGCTACTTCCAGTTGTGCAGTGAGGATTACTTGTGGTACCCCTTTCTTTATGCAACATTCTACTTCTTACCAAGCTTGAAATCACACAGTTGGTGTCAGTTATATTTTACTTTGGGTACATGCTTATAGCTTTTTGTGCATTTTTTGTCGTAACCGGTACTATTGGATTGTAAGCATGCTTTATGTTCACAAGTCTCATATACTCCTCAGTCAAAATTGATTAGTTATAGCAAGCAACGGTTTGGGTTAATCTACTATAGTTATTAGAGGATGAAGGAAGTTTGTGTAATGATTTTGAAATTCCGATACTGTCATGTTCACGAGTAACCTATTCTATACAATTTTGAATTATGATGAGATCGATTCTTTTGTTTCAGTATCATTTCAATTGCCTTTGTCTCGTTTAAGTAGAGATTTATTTGAGGGTGGTTTGTCTTGTCTGAATAGCTGTTTTATGTCTTTAACTTTTTATATAACTGAAGCACTATGTCTTAGTATAAATGAATGTCATTAATTTGAGCTTGAATGCATGGAATAATTGGAATCTAACTGAATATGTGATGATCTTAAATGGTAGCATATTGGCAGTGTCGGTACTTTTTATCTAAAATGTTGGCTATATGGTATTTTTATTAATTTGCAAAAAGATACCGTTGTTCATACTTTAGGTAGAGTATCTGTGTTATTAGTTAATCATTATACTTTGTATTGTTGTTCGTATGTTTCTTGACCAGTTGGTTTCTTTCCCTAAAAAAAGGTCAGATTGTTGTTAATCTCTGTCCTTGATAATAACTTTGCTCACTGTAATTCAACAAAAACAATACTCAGTTCTTCATAATTATAAATTATTTGTATATTTGCTAGACACAAGTTTAATGAATATATGAAGGGAGATGTATGATAAAGGTGATATCTACGGTGGATCGTCTTGATAGATGTGCCTCACCACAGACTATACTACACAAGATCATATCACTTTCTCCTTTTCCTTTTCAACTGTCACTACGCTTGAACTCTAATGGGAATTCGAAGATAATATGATGATTTATTATATTATTTTAGGACAGGTAAATCCAATGTTAAAAATTTATAGCCCATTGTAGAACACCTATCAAAATGACCCACCTTAAAAAAATAGCTATGAAAAATGTACCGTTAAACTTATAAAGAGACATGCAAACTTGTCTAATTTTTACTCACATAAGGGGGTTTTCAATAAGTTATTCTTGTGATAATAGCTATGGGATTAAGCCATCGTAAACATATAATTAACTTGTTTAACATGCCTCTCAAAATAAATAGGTTTCGTCCATTTTATTTTTTTATATTTTATAAAGACTTGGTTCAGTTATGAAACTCTACAACTTGAGTTTACAATGGTCAAACATGTTTTGACATGATTTTCATAGAAACAATTTTAATTTCAGAATCAATTCTAAGTTGAAGCGATTATTTGTAACTTGATGTTGCATCAATTGATTCAATTCTAACATTTTGTAATTTTTTAAATGTTAAAACCTACTTCAGTAAATTATATACATGTTCGTAAGACCTAGCTCAATTGACAATGTCAATAATGTTAAACGGGACTCCCGAGTTTGAACTCGGAACCTCACAATTGTGTGTGAGTTTCAGATGATGTTTGCTGATTCGTCTACAAACAAATTTTTTTAACTAAAAACAAGTAATATCTAAAATATCCGTAATTCATAAAAAAAACAATTTTACGTGAATGCATCTAAATAGAAATGATTTTACATTCCATCTATTTTAATCAAAGTCAAACATAATTTGGTTTCACGTTGAACCAAGGCTAACATTATTCCTGTGAAATCATGCTTAAACATTATTACATAATAAGACACTCCATGCTTAACGGAGGTTCATCAATACAATATTTGCCAACAATTATTCTTATATTCTTAATGCCTATCTACAAATACATGAGTAGACAACATTAATTTTAACCTTTCCACCTTATTTGACTTCCAAGGGAGCAATCTACTGGACTTTCGTTCAGAAGGTGATTACTGCTCAATGAAAGAGAGACGTCCAACGACAATACCACGTGATTTCTCATCTCAAGGACACCCATCATTCAACAACCATTTCTCAACAAAATAGATTTCAAGAAACTCTTTTAAGTCTATAAATACAGTATCTTCCTTCACAACCATCAAAAGTTATCCGCTTACTCAACTCAAGCATCAAAACTGAGACTGAGACACATTTGAGAGCTTTATCTTGTTCTTTGAAACATTTGAAATGGGCTTCCGTTTACATGTAGCCATTAGACGGGCTTCATTTAGCAGTAGCCATACATCATCAAAAGTAGCAAATGTGCCAAAGGGATATCTTGCATTGTACGTCGGAGAGGAGATGAAGTGGTTGGTAATCCCCATGCCATACTTGAACCAAGCTTCATTTCAAGACTTGTTGAGTCAAGTGAAGTGGAGGAAGAATTTGGATATGATCATCCAATGGGTGGCCTCACAATTCCTTGCACAGAAGATGTTTTCTTGCACATTACTGTTAGCTTCAATGGGTTATAGATCTAAAACTGCAAGAGACTGACATAGATTAGTAGTGATATTTTGTATAATAGGCATATTTTATTATTTTACACTTGTAAATATTTTCCTTTTCCCTTTATTGGGAATGCGTGACACATGTCCATCTGAATGACAAGCTAAGCAACAAATTATTTCCCTCTCCATAATTTTTGTCTAATCATAACGATACAATGTTTCAACAACTCAACTGGCTCCTCTGTGTTTCTATTGATGAATTACCAGACAAGCGAATCCTTGGAAAAGAGAAACTAAGAAGCAGTCTCTCTAAGGTTGATAAACTTTCTCGAACTTCATTTATCTCCATCTAGGCAGAGCACATAAGCTAAGAACCATGTCATTGCAATGACTTAACCCAATCCCTCTGTTGTCAGAAAGCACGAAATTAGAGGCAAGCCGGCAACCCTTTACTCTAAGTTCCTAGAAGCCTCCACTATTCATAAAAGTGTATCTAATGTATTTTCTTATTCAAAAGATGGTCATAAACTCCCTGCATCCGGTATCCTCTCTTAAATATAAAATATACTTTCATCTCATATGTTTCAGGGGATGAATTCCATGACCAAACAGAGTCTAAACAGATCATATAGTAATTAATATTATATACGCAAATACTTAGAGCCTAAAACAGAAGCTAAACCCATCAAATAATATATTTCAGGTTTACCACTTACTGACCCAATTATGAAAAGTCTTTCATAATTGGACACATAAAGTAGAAAAATACTAAACAAAAAACATTTAACATTTAATTAATTTAAAAGGCATTTAAAGGTACTTTGGTTAACTAAGAATCAAATAGTCGTCTCAATTGGAAATTGGAATACTCCTAAAAGCTAGAAACTCATCCAAACTAGGCCATGATCTCTTGCTTAGCCTGATGTTTCCTCTTTGCCTTTTATTCATGACTGTTTATCTTATTGATTTTAAATGGAGAACTTGAAATAGTCTGATACTTAAAAGCAGCGATAAGTTCTCAAACTAGAGGAAACCAACAAACAAATATGAAACGTTAAAATACAACTCCTTCCCCTCGATTCTCAACAGAGTTTCATGAGTACATGTTCTACTAGCTAATTGTTTTTATATGCAGAAAACAAATCACCGAACAAACTTTATCAGCATAAGTTAAAATTTTGGGCTATAGTCCACCACATAATCATGCCAAAGCAGCTGTTGCTAGATTTTATTCGAAAGACTGCAATTATTTCAAACAAAATATACAGGACTGTTGAAATTAAGAATATAATTTTCGGCATATCCAGTATTTCTGCTACTTGTGGTTTCAAACATGTACTATCATCTTCTGACTACTGACCAAACCCTTAGTATAGGTTCCCTGTTGCCTCCTAACATTTATAATTTGTAGCCAACTAACCATTATCTACCTTAGAGTCCACACTAACAAGATAATCTTTGGCAGCTAGCTAGTTATGCATCGGCATTGAACTGAGTTATCAATATGAAGAGAACATGTGACATGTCTACAAAAAATATGAGTATTCATAAATCAAGCATTAAGTTAAACCCAGCCATCTCGTTTGACTTCCAAGTGGATTATCAACAGGCAAGATCATATGATCCCTCATCTCATGGAGCCCATCCTTTAACAATAATTTCTTAAAGAAATTGATTTGAAAAAACTCTTGAAGACTATTAATGCACAACTTTCCCTCACAGAAATCATAAGTCATTCACATACTCAAGCATCAAAAGATAAATACTTTTTTCTTAAATTCGAGAGTTTTAGCTTGCTCTTTGAAACATTTAGCAAGGGCTTCCGTTTACCTGCAGCTAAAAGAAGGACACCATTTAGCAGTAGCCAAACATCATCGAAAGTCATGAATGTGCCAACGAGCTATCTTGTGGTGTACATCGGAGAGGAAATGAAGCAGTTTGTGATCCCCGCGTCCTACTTGAACCGAACTTCATTTCAAGACTTGCTGATTTAAGCAGAGAGAGAATTCAGATATGATCATCCAATGGGTGGTCTCACAATTCCTTGCACATAAAATGGTTTTTGCATATTACTTGTCGCTTCACCGGGGTTTAAATCTGCAGCTGCAAGAGACTGACATAGATTAGGTGTGAGATTTTGAACAATAAGCATTTTTACACTTGTAAATATTTTTCCTTTTCCCTTTATTGGGAAAATGGGCGAAAATTGTCTATATGAATGACATACATAGTACTCACTAACATTATTTCATGCTTTTTTCAAATGATGACACAATGTTCCAACAACTTCACTCAAGTGGCTGTTTGTTCATATATTCATGAGTTACTAAACTGGTGATTCCTTAGAAATAAAATAAACTAAATAAGAAGCAATGATGAATGAACACAAAGAATGTATTTACAATTTTATTTTTTTTACAGCAGCAAAATTAGCTCATTTCATTCATCAAACCTCTCGGACCTATGACTCGGTCTACCCGTCATGCCATCCATGACTAGTGTGCAATCTAGTTCAATAATCAATAGACATTTTGTAAGTGCTATGTTGTGCGGTGAATTAAGCATTTCAATAGACAAACTGAAATAAAACTATGTGCAATAATGTTGACAGAAAAATAAAATTATGTATTTATAAGAAACAACCAAATCAGAACAAGAACTATACTACTTTGATGGGAATAGGAAGATACATACATGTTGCAGTAGGAGGAAACACCCTTAATTTCAAAATTGAACCCAGCAGCACAGACACTATTGCAAAAACAAAACAAACCCTAAAAGCAAAAATTTAAGAGTGAGAAAAGTAACCAGTGAATGGAAAATGAAATTAATTTGCAGAAAAGGGAAGAACGTACCTGAGGAAAAAATTTGGACCATTTCTCGATTTGTGCGTGTCATCCTTGCGCAGGGGCCATGCTAATCTTCTCTGTA
>Ga0209282_1001918_pt1 | contig 11738 bp, 4 predicted proteins | sample Mtrugardesep15_FD_187529 | JGI IMG/M metagenome (GOLD analysis project Ga0209282, IMG submission 187529) | Root nodule microbial communities of legume samples collected from California, USA - M. trunc garden sep15 (SPAdes) (version 2) | ecosystem: Host-associated > Plants > Roots > Nodule...
GCTACACCTTAAGACAGGGGCGTAGCCCTTCATATATACGGGGTAGCCTTGACTACCCCAAAAAATATGTTATTCTTAAATTAGTTGGTATGTATTTATATCTAGCTACCCCAAATAATAAACATTAAGTTACCCCAAACAAATTTAGTTGTCGAAAATTAACATAAATTTAAAATATTTTATTTTTTGGTTATAGTTGGCCCCTACAAAAATTTCTTGCTAGCTTCGCCACTTGCCTTAAGGTGTATTTAACTACTTTTTAGTTATAACTTGCTAAAACACACATTCTAAAAACTAAGTGAGTGTATCCTAGCAAATGCCTATAGGAGTTGCTAACATACACCCATTTATTTTTTAAAATGTGTTTTAACATCATTCACCTTAAAGTGTATTTAACAATATTTTAGTTATATCTTTGCTAAAATATACCTTAATAAAAACTAATGGGTATATCCTAGCAAACCTATATATATATATATATATATATATATATATATATATATATATATATATTATGTTTTAGTGAAGTTAAATTATGGGAGGAAAAGGTTGCACAGACACTTACTTTTTGGTAAACCAATGAATGATTAAATGATCTAAGTATATATGTCATATTATGTTCAATGTACACACCTTTTTCTATTAATATTAAATATGTCTCTAGACGAGACATGATTTGAAGCTGGCTTCTCAACTAATTTAATCTCTTATCTCAATCTAATTGAGCTACCCAACCATCAAATGAATTACTGTACTTAATATCACATTATAACTATTTAACAATTTATTAAATAATTTCAATTAGACTTATATGAAACTTTTTAAAAACATAAATACATATCGACCATTACATTACATATAGCTACAAATTTCATATTAATACATACTTCCTCGTGTCTTGTATGTAAGCAAAAATTAAAAAAGGACATACTTTCTTAATTAACTTTCTTCAAGCATGTCCTTAATTAAGTTTCTTAAAGCATAAATAATGGGAGTCAAGTTCACCCTTTCAAAAGAAAGAAAGTGTCAAGTTCATAAATAAAAGAGAAAATATAGGAATAATATTTTTTTCAAAAGCCTAAAATAAAATTAAAGCTTGAAACTACAAAGTTGATTAGTTTTTTTTATTGAAATGTTCAAAAGTTGATTAGCTTTAGATTGGAAAACTTGCTAATCAAATGTGTCCAATTTGTTGAAAAAATCAAATGTGTCCAAGGTGCTAGAAAGGATCAATTTCAAGTGCCATCTTAGTTCATACCCTAATGAATTGAAGAGGCTATTAAATACCAATCAAACTTTCCTTTTCGTACGCTGGTACTGGTCTTTGGTCACTGGTTCCTTGCTGTATACCACTAACCTAATAATTTTCTCAGTCTCTGCAAAGGTGTTACTACATTTTACAAGTTACGGACAATGAAATTTCTTCTACAAGAAAAAACTTCAATACAAATATTTTTTCTCTGCAATTAGTCCGTAAATGTTCATAGAAAAGGATACCAAAATGAGATACAGCTAGCTACCCACCTAACAGGAAAGAACGGATGTATTGAAAACAAAGTTGTACTATAGATTTGGCTATTTACACCCCCTTGGTGTGTTATGAGTACCCTATTAATCAAAGCATATCCATGTCGTTGTGATTTTAGAAATCTTTCTTGCCCAATGCTTCACTGACTTTAACACATTCATGTGTCATCAAGGGCCCCCCCTCTTTTTACTCAGATTCTCAACTGCATACTTAATGTTTTGTAACAAGTGATTTTCTTATTGAATTTGTCATTAGCCTTGTTATTTTGATAAAAAATTAGACATCCTATGTCGAACACCGTATAAAATACACTCCGAGCAAGTGCCTTTTTCTCATAACATCATTTGAGACGAGATAAAATATTAATAAAATAGTCTCGTGAGCAGAACTCAGTTGGTAGGACAATGTATTATTATATGAAGGGGTCAAGGTTCGAACCCCAAACACCCTACTTATTCATCTTAATAATAATAATAATAATACTAATAATAATAATAAATAGAAACCCTATGTCCATACAATGTCTTAATGTCAAAACTTGTGTCCAAAAATCATTTCTTATCAATAATAATCTATGATCTTTCCTACCATGCTGAATTATTAAACCTTAGATATGGCCCCAATACCATGTGATGCCAGGGGAACTCTTTCTTTACATTGCATGGTAGTGTGGTACTGTCTATATTTGGAGCATTTCACCCACCAAAAAAGGCACCAAAATATGTGTTACGGATGGACCAGAAAATGCCATAAATGCCATCTTGGTATTCAAGATTGTGTGTCCTTTATTAGCCCATCAGCTTAACTACCGTCTGAAATAAGGGTGCTATCACATTCTGACCCTAATATTTGACTTGCATGATTTTGAATGCTTAATGTATAAGTTTTTCTTAGTAATCACAAACACCACCTACCCAACGCTTCTGGAGGCTGAAATTCAACTCCAAATTTGATAAAATGGATTAAAATTTAAATTATTTTTTGTCTCTTAATATAATTGCTCTGAACTGTGCTGTACTGTACTTCCTTGCAGAATGTACATCTTCAATAAAATACTTAAGTGGTCTAACCCTTTGACATAGCCTAATTGTCAAGAGTCCAAAGTGGATGAGATAAGACATGCAAATATGTTTATAAGGAATGAATAATCATCACATTAAGAGCAAAATTTTATAAATATTGAATTAGATCAAAACCAAATTCTAAGATGTTGTTATTAGTAGGGCCGTCTCAATTAATTTAGAGACTATATTCAAATATTAAAAATAGACCCATAATAAAAAGATAAAAATAAAAGAAGACATCTTCTATTATGGGAGTTGGTTAGTTGCGCTTGTCAAATTGTTATATTTTACGATATATAACCAATAAGCTTGGGTCTTGTAATAAAAAAAAAGAGTATTTCAAACCCCCAAAATTGTCGCGTCCAGCTCCGCAGCGCACCCTACACCTGCTATAATCTGACAATGGTTATTAATAGATCTATTGGACATCTGCTATCAGACCACTCAAATCATGCTCACATTGGATCAAATGAAATGACCACAAGTAAGGGTAGAGTTAGACATAAACCAAATTCTAACACTAACAAAGCAAGAAAACTATACATTTACATATTAGCAATTGCAACATTATTATACTGGTTGAGAGAAAGAACATTAATTAATGAAACATAACAAGAGTGTGACTTGTGTCTGTATGGTCTGATTTAAATTTATTAGCGGAGTATCTTGATCCACCCTCAAATCTACTTATGCGTATGCAATAATTGTTAATTGACTTTTAATTTACTGCATCTCAAATAACGTTACTAGTTTTCTTGGGTGAAGGGTGGCTGCTGGTGTGAAGTTTCTGTCAATTTAAATTTTGCATTTGTCAACATTTGATATTTCTCACCTTAATTCTTCCCTTGTACAGGTCTGCGGTGACTAATAATAGCAAGACTTGTGTTCTTTACTAGTTAGGTTCACACGTCACATAGTAGTAACCATTCCAATAGGGTCATAGGGGACCAAGGAAGAGTACACAAAAGATGAAGTTAGTCGGTGTAAAACCAAAAAATACGTTGCAAAGCTGTCAACGGTTCAATTCTTCAACCAGTTGAGTGAATTGGGGGAAATTGAAGGAGTTGAAGGTGTGAAGTGATGCAACACTGCTTTTCAAGAAATTTCTAGGTCTCGGTCACATTACTTGAACACTAAAGCAAGTTTTTCAACTTAACTACCCCCTCTATCAATTGTGACAATTGTAAAAGAAATCTTAAAAAGTGTCACTTCCAATTTTAAATGTATATTTAATCAACTTTTTTTTCTAATTGTATTATCCAACGAACACTATATACGTTACGGGATATAAAAATGATTTGATTATTAATATGAAAAGTTAAATGAAGTGATAAATAAATCGATAATTAGATCAACACACAGGTCGATTTTAATAATACTAGCATTGATTCTATAAAAAAACTGATGTTATGTTAATCACTACTACATTATATTATTCATTTGTGACAATGAGAGTGCATCAATGATTATACGAATAAATAAATAAAATATTTAACAATTTTTCTTTGATTATCTTTTCTTAATGCATGTGAAATAGTTTAATACGACAATTAGTGTAGTAAGAAGTAAATAACATTGCAAGAAAATACCATTACAAAAAAAATTTATTCAATTTTTTCAAAAAAAGTTAAATTAATATTCATATGAAAGAGTCTTTACAAACTTCTTTTAAGCCTTATCTTTTCTCAATACATTCATTGAGTCAGATATATTAAATTTTTATTGAACTAACTCATCACCAACCAACTTATAGGTGAAAAATTTCACTCTTAACGAAAAAAAAAAGTATTTTCTCTTTTTATGTCGAGAAGATGTTTAATTTTATGTCCTCTCATTTTTGGAACACATGAACCGATAATGTTGCCACTTTGGCTTTGTCAAATGCATACATAAATTTCAATCTACTACCAAATGCTAAGTTTGGACACTTGTCTTCATTAATTATGAGAAACTAAAATTATTAATAAGTTTACCTGAAAAAAATACAAATTTTACAAATACTATAAAGTTTAATTTTGATACACTATGCAACGTTAACAAATTACAACTATTCATGTGTATGATTTTAGATTATTCAAAAAAATATATAATATCATTTTAAAAGTTGTTACGATTGAAAGTCAAACATTTTTATATATAATTGATTCATCTTGTAATTTTTTTGTAAACAATCGGCGTATATGAATGAATAAAATTCAATACTATATATACAAAAATTCCAAAATACTTTACCCATAGCCATAATTTTGTCCAAAAAAAACTGGCCATAATGCAAGTAGCTAGGGTGGTGCATCACTTATATATACTATTAGGCTATTATTGAGAAATATGAGATTGTGCATGTGATAACCTGGCTAGAAGTGTTGCATATGTTTCCTAAAAGAAGAAAAAAAATGTAGCATATGGGAATATCGATCAATAATGGTTTATTTCCTTTAATTCGAATGGACCCCCTTCCCCCTTGAAAGCTTTCATCTTATTACTAATTAATTATAATTATTTTCTATTGATATATTTAATTTCTTCTCAGCTTTCAATACCACCTTCTCGATAATGTGTGATTTAGTCACATTCATCAACTCAGATGAAGAATCTTGAATACTTAGTTAGCTAGTCAAATAAAGAAACTTTCTTAACAATGCTTTTAATATAAGGTTTGGTCTTTAAAGGAGCATTTCATCATTAATATTGATTAGGAATAAACTTTAAAAAAGTAAATCACGATCATCTCATTACAGGGCAAAGTACTTGTTAGATCCATTAACCATTAACCATTTACCCACAAACAAACAAACCATTTGGCCTTTATTTTTTATGTTACTCTCAGCAACATAATTACAAGATTATGAATTTATGATGTACTTTTTCCCATCTTCCGTGATTTCATTTTCCTGATAAGAAATAAATTGGTTTTGTTTCTTTTCGTAAAATTGAATAGGAACAACGCATACATTAATATATACATAAATAGTACTATAGTGTTAATATCTTTTGTTGTTGGGGATGGAGACTATTGTATCAGTAATATTTAATCCGCAAGAAGCAGCGTGGACGATATTGAGCACGGTCACGTGGTGACAAACTAACAATCTAATAATAGTTGCATGTGTACTACATACATGATACCTAAACAAGCCTTAACCACTCCGGTTAGAGACTTCTAATAATAGAATCCCTTGTGTTTTGTTATCGATATATACTAGTAATTTAATATGAGTGTTGTTGGACACACAAAGTCTATCGTTTAGAATGAAAATTGAACTGTTTATCAAATTCAAAGTAATTGAATAGAATTGAATTGTTTGTACTATTATAATGATTCAGTTTTATGGTTTAAAACCGAACCAAAAATAATTATAAAAAAATTAAAATTTATTATTTCGAACTGAATAGTTTATTTTAACTAAATTGTCATAATTGGTACAGTCAAAAAATATATTAAATAACTAAATACAATCAAATTTTAAAACTTGTTAAAATTGAAACAAATTATTTCGAATCAAATCAAACTGATAAATTATGAATTGAACCAAACCGAACAGTTTCAGTTAAGTTCTAGAATTGTTGATAATGATTCAGTTTTTTTCGCCCGGTATCACTTGATTGAACAATTCGGTTGGGTGTTTTGGTTATTTTACTCACCCCTACTTAAAAATATGCTCATTCCCTTCAACTTATTTAAAAGTCTTCCGATAAATATAGCGAATATGAACCCTTCAACTTATGCACAAATAATTCTTAATTTTTGGTTAAGTATAAAATTATCTTAAAAGAGAAACCTCTAGACAAAGAGTAGATTAAAACGTTTGTCTCACATGTCCTAGTCTTGAATTTGGCTAAAGAAGTATTATCTGTTTGTACTCAATTTGAGATTGGGATTCCACACGTCTTGATTAAATTTAGAGAGAAATACTTCACATCAGATGATGAAGCCAGGACTTGTCCAATTCCCAGTTTTGTCTGGTCATTATTTTCCTACTTAATTATTTTATATATTTTTTCCTACTTGATTCTAATTTTCTTTTCCTTTCACACGACATATAACACATAAATGGTTTTTATTTGATTTCCAATCTTTAAATGTTTAATTTCATTTTTTGGTCTTTATTATAGTAAATGTGAGTTGATCTCCCAAATTTTTTAATGAAGTATAAATTATTGGTATATATAGCTAATCTTGTCAAAAAAAATATAAATCGAGGATCTCTAAAAACAAACCGAAAGAGTAAATCCACATAGATAGTCCAATGTAATTGATTGACTTTATTCTTCGTAAGAAAAATATGATGTTTTTGTAGGAAAAAAATGTTAGAAGTTGAAACAGAAAATGAACTATTCTGTTTCGTTCGGCAGACCTTGGACTGCATAGATTCACCATATACATACATAGTAATTTTGATGTCAGATACAATGTTTTGTATATTATATATACACATATGCAGGGCCGAACCTTGGGGTGTACAAACTGGTTAATGGAATTAGACCTCCTAAAGTATGAGTCTAAAAAAAATTATAGGTCCAGTAATACTACTAACTGTTGGATAAATGTTTTTTTGAGAGGGTGGTTTGAGGTTCCTTATGCATACAGTAATGATTTTCACTTTTAGGTGTACCACATATATACAGCACCTTGTATTTATCTTTTAAAAAATTTAAATAGAACATTGTTCTTTAAAATAAAAAAAATTATTTTATTACAGACCTCTTTTCACTTACACAGAACCGAGCCTCCAGATGCGTAGAAATGGTCATGCACATATGTTAGTAAAATTAGTGTTAATGTTTGTTTTTTATAAATCCGAGATCTCTTAAACTATGTATGTGGGACAAATACGATGTCTCTTAAATTTTTCCCCACCAACAACAAACACATGCACAATAAACTCTTCTTGAGAGTGGGGTTTGAGAATGTTTTGGTGGCAAACACTAAACATAAGCAGAGTGCGAGTTCAAAAAATGGAGAAGAAGAATTCAAGCGAAGATGAGAGATCCGCTATTCTACTCTTATATTGTGCATTTCAAGCGACAATAATAAAACGTCTCTCGAATCTTCTTGACAACAAAATTCTATAAAACGAATTGTTTTGGAGTTAAGAAGCTCTCGAAGCAAGAAGACGATAACTAACAAGACGTAAATCTCTCTAAACTCATTCAAAACAATTGATTTCTTAATTAATTGAATTAAGCTAATTATACACCGGCTAAAGAAAAGAAAAGGAGAAAAAATTCATTGTTTTGATCAAAATGAAGAGTTGATGGAAGGATAAAGTGCAATTAAGTCTAGTCGCAGGTAAGTTGAGTCGTCCCCGGTGAGAGACATGCAAAACTCACACATGCTAGAAGGCACATAAAATATGTAACACTTGTTTGCGCTAGAAATCACCTTTTTAGAATATATGAAGTTATAAAAGATCAAAAAGTAAGAATAAGAGACACACATACATATACTCTTTTTAATCACTCTTATAAATAAAAAATCTTTTTTTTTTTGTTCATTGAATGATTGATATGTATGATTTATAATATAGATTAAATACATCAATAATTAAATGAATCTAAAATGAATTTTTTGCTCATGAGGAAGTACATATACTCATATATACTAACATAAATTGATATTTTTTTTATGTTTAAATAACACAAATTTAATAATAAATTGTAGTGCTCATTTATGTCAAAGAGCGTCGTGACATGAGGATGATGGACAAAATTTTCTTGGAAATAACTTCAACCGCCTCTGTTATAGAAGTGTCCTACGAATCAAGGTCAACATGTGAACCAAATTATTCATCTGTTTCATTTCGAAGGTCAATAATTCTGAATTATGGGGCAGCTATAATTCGGTTTTAGATCAGAGGTTGGTTTTCAGTAGAATAGTACTATAAGCAATAATGATGGAAAGCATTTTATAATTTGAGATAAATCTAACTAGCTTGAGTTATTTGTAAGTTTAAAAAAATCACAGGAGAGTTTTATCAAAGAATCCATTTGGTTTAATTGGATATGATCATAAAAGATATTAGGTTAAATTTTACAAAATTTATTTTTAACATTTTGATATCATGGAGTTTAGTTGGTTACGTACATTCAATCATTTAACTACTTAATGTCATGTCATTTTTTCCTTAAAAAAAAATGTCATGTCGAAAAAATTTAAATTCTAAACTAATTTTACTTACAGACACAACCAACAAGTATCCAACAAATCATTTGACCAAGAACTTTCCTTATTTTTTCTATTCTTTAAAAGGAGGAGTGCGATATATAATGAGAGTGTGTCCCGTGATTAAAAAGTATTATGGCCGAAAACATGCTAATGCGATGTACAACGGTATATTGCCGCATACTCGAAACACGCCTTTGTGATGATTTAGCTATCTATTTGTCGCTGCATATATCTTTTCCCCTTTAAAATATTCCGACAGATTTTCCATTTTAAAAGAAAAAAATGGATGGGAGAACAAGAGAGGTATATGGCCAATGTTTTCTGTACGTGTTCTCCAAAGCACTAGGGCCTTTACGATATTCTTTGGGCTTTTCTGATGGAGTTAACATTCTTCGTATCCAAGTTAAACTTTACTGAAATTCTCTTTGCTTTCATCCTTCTTGTGTGACCAGTGAATACCTCCGTTGAGATTCTATAAATTGAAAGATAAAAACACACTTCTAATTATAGAATCCGAACCATTCTAATATAAAAGGCAGACTCGGTCTCCTTCCCTCATTTCTGCAGCTTCGTTTTTTGACCTAAAACATCGCCAAAACCCTCAAATTCGAATCTTATTATGTTGTGTCGTATTTCAAGTAACATTGATTCCATCGCATTTGACCAATTTTAGGGGCAACCGTACCTGCAATCCAACCCAATAAATCAGAACTCCATTGTATCTTTCCCACACTTAAAAGAAGAGATCATCTTCAGCTAGTTGTTTGATCTTGCCATTGATGAATTTGTGACTAGGGCAAATTTCATGTGACAAATCCAAATATCATAATTGTTTTCATTCATTGGTGGGGAAACAACTATCAAGCTTGGGCTTCCTCCAAGATGTAAATAGTAGGCATTTGTCAGTTGAGAACGGGATCTTGTGGATGCAATGTGTTCTCTAGCAGATGATTGTTGATTCAATGATAGACATATTTCTCTGCTCTAATACTATACAATTTATGAGTGAGTGAATAATAAAATGAGCTTGTAATTTTATTCAATTCTATTACTTTGTACCAAAAAAATCATAAAAAGGACGACCCGGTGCACTAAAGCTCCCACATATGCAGGGTCTGGGAAGGGGTCCTACCATTTGGTGTATTGTACGCAGTCTTACCCTGTTTTTACACAAGAGACTGTTTCCAGGACTTGAACCTGTGACCTTCCAGTCACATGACAACAACTTTACCAGTTGCGCTAAGGTTACCCCTCAAAATTTTAGGGAGATGGGATGGTACCCTAGTCCAAGGGAGGGAAGACCTTCGGACGCAAAGAACACTTACAAAGGTATTTACATTTACCCCATAATGATATCAAAATCAAATTTCAAATCAGCATAACTCAATGTTCCCTAGTTGTAAATTACATGGACGGTGACCTGGTCCCCAAATACCAACATTAAGATTCGTCACGGTAACATATTTCCATACACACCATCTAACTTTCTTCTTTATCTTTAAGTCTCTACAGTAAAAAATATCACACAAACTGTGCCCATAACCAAATTGTCTCACCATACGTGACTTTACTATACTAATCTTTATAAACATAAAAAGCATCTCAAATTTCAAAAGATATGTATTCTTTTGCCACTTACCTGACTCAGACGCATTCCAATTTCCACCGTCTGGACCACCCTATTAACAAAGAAGATTCCAGTACAAAATCTTATTGAAGCAATGTTCCACATATCCTAAACCACTTCCCATCTACAAAAAATTACCAACAAACAAACAAACAAAGCCTTGTGCAACAAGCATCCATCCTACTTGCAAGAAGCCCATGTCAACAAGACTTTTCAAAATTATGCAAGATTCGTATATCTACATAGAGACAACTATACAATAACATCATGAATTTAGAAAACGCATCAAGGTCAAGAATTTATAAAATAAAAGAATAATAATAATATTAAATATAAAAATTCAATAGAATAAATTTTCAAAAGAGGGAAGAACCCAACAACAAAAAAATGCCACTATCCATGTGGCCATGACATGTACATCCATCCATCCCCTAGGTCATTGTTTTTAACACTATCTATCCCTTTTTTATTTAATTTTTTGGGTGTGACAATTCTGATGAACAAACACATGCATCATGTGATTGTGAAAATCAAGCTAAGATAAATAAACCTCAACCGTTGAATTTTTAACAGTGAAACAAACGGGGCAAACACCGAAACGTGTGTCACATTCAGTACAAACACACAAATGTCGACACGGCAACACAACAACCGAAGCAACCCGTTCTCCACACCCTCTACATTTGGGACCCGACCCAACAACAGCCCTTTCCGGGTCAATATAACCCGACTCCGCATCTTCGGCATGACCCTCAACACCTAAGGCGCACGATAGCCCACATTCATTTTCACCTCTGTTTTCTGCGCCGCCGCTCATCATAGCATGATGCAGTTGTGTTTGAAGAGAAATAGCTGTTGCTTCTTGTTCTTTCGCTTTTGCTTGCCAAAGTTGTGCTTCGGTTCTAAGATGCGCCGCGCGTGCTTCTAACTCGGCGTTCCTGCGCGTGGCTTTTTGTAAATCTATTTCTTTTTCTCTTAATCGACGCGCCACCGTTTCCTCTGCTGTCTTTATTATCGCCCGATAGTTTCTCTGTCTCTTTTCTTCTATTGTCCGTTGTAACTCTTCTCCCTAAAAAAAATAAAATTTATTAATTTGATATTCATTTCAGAGAGCAATTCTACTGTAACACAGAAATTGTACCTGGGCTTGAAGGAATTGGTCTATTTCATCTTTTTGTTGTTTGATTTGTGAAGCTAAACCATTTGACAATAGAGATAAGAAATGAGAGGAATGACAGCCATGTTGTTGTTGTTGTTGTAGCAATTGTAGTCTTTGATCACCAAAGGATAAACCTAAACCTGTAGAAACAATGTTTTGATTCTGTTGTTGGAGTTGAGTGAGGTCAATAAGAT
>Ga0209282_1001919_pt1 | contig 11738 bp, 11 predicted proteins | sample Mtrugardesep15_FD_187529 | JGI IMG/M metagenome (GOLD analysis project Ga0209282, IMG submission 187529) | Root nodule microbial communities of legume samples collected from California, USA - M. trunc garden sep15 (SPAdes) (version 2) | ecosystem: Host-associated > Plants > Roots > Nodule...
ACATATAGAGAAAAAAAACATATTTAATCATATATATATATATATATATATATATATATATATGTATATATATAATATTTTTAGCTTAATTGCCTTATTTGAATTTTATAATAAAGAGTATTCTAAAGTTTAATTTGAAAAAAGTAATTTTTTTAGGGGAATTTGAAAAAAAGTATTATGTTGCCAAAGGAAAATTGGAATATAAAATGTTCTATCAAAATTGATAGACATATATCCTCTTTAATTATGATATAGATTTAAATTTTTTTAAAAAAAACTAAAAGCATAAGCTTGTCCAAACAAAGTGCTAGCCAAGATCGATAGTTACTGCTAGTTATATTTTGGAGCTTCTTTTATACTTTGGTATAAATATCAATCATATACCAAACAATTTATCAAATCTATTACATTATTTGTCTCTTACAATTCTATTTTTTTGCTTAAAATGATTAGCAAAAAAAGAGTCACCCCTCAGGTATCTCTTTGAGATATTTTTCTATGTAATTTCCAGCTTAACATTGTGTAGGGAACCAACTACCAATTATTTTCAAGCTGGCATGGAATATCTGCGCTTGCCTAAGTGCTTTTTAAAATTCCTCTATTTCACTAATTGAAAATATCCATTCTTTTGGTATTGATATGTAGGAAAGTAGGAAACTATATGATAAAAATATTTGATATATGAAATTCAAAAACATTTTAATAACTAAAATACAAACTAAAAACAAGAAAACACAATACTAGTAGTAGTGTATGGACCCCATGAACAGAAGCTGTTATGCCCATGATGTTATGTCCCAGGCAACATCAAATCTAGATCGCATAAGAGTGCCACTGCTGGTTTCCCGGTATATGCATCCGTACGTGTCCTTCTACATTTCGTCCACTTTTCACTGAAATTAATGCTTCCCAATACTATTTTTTAATAAATTATTTTTAGGTTCAAATTCATAAGTCAATTCTACTTATATTCTGTGGACTGTGGTGTTTGATATATACATACACATTAGTATATTGTTATAGGGTAGCCAGATTGGCATGCTTTGTTCAGTGTATATGCTGCGAATTATGGAAGGTGGAGTGGAACTCTGTGACTCTCTGCACTGTGAAAAATGTTAAAAGTTGTTAGTTTCAGTGTCCTCTTTGTTTGCTCTTATCCTCTTTCCATTTAGTGTTTGAAAATTAACCACATGGAGACATTCTACCTATACATTATCAATATTGCTGACATTGCTAGATTTCAATTTAAAATTCAGCTCTTCAAAGTTCAAATGTTAGAGTACTATTAATGATGACTTCATCTAAAATTTCTTGAAAACGAATGAAAAGAAATCAGGGCATCTCTAGAGACATTTTTTATTTCCTTTTATGGGTTGGTTGTTGGAATTCTTTTTTCATTGTTAAACATCTTGTTTTTGGAAAAAATGGAGACCATTAAAGTCTGATTAATAATTTTTCCATTAAAAAATTGAACTCAGGTTCTCATAAACTGTCTATTTTAGGTGGAGTTCATTAATCACTTAAGTCCAATTGTTTGGTTGATTATTTGATTATTTGAACTGTAAACTAAAATGGTAGATATAAAGCATAACATATCATACAATTAAACACCGAGAGGAAACAACTATATAATTTCATTCAATTTGAATGTCATTTATGACATAAAATTTTGTTGTCCAAACACATATTTAGTTTGTTTATTTTACCTAAGATTGAAATCATCGCCTCAAAATAACGTGGCATCAACCTTAACACTTCCTTTTTTGATGTTTTACTTTTTGAAAAAAAAAATATTGTTCCATTTTTTTAGGATTCTTTTCCTTTTAGCATGCAAACAAATAAGTCATCATATAAAGATTGGTCATTGGATGGTAGTTGATGGCACTTTTGAGTGTTTGGGGGAGAAGAATGTCATGGGGCAAGTGATGGAGCTTTGTGTCTTCCTATATTTTTGCCACTCTGCATAGGTGCAATTTATGCAGGGTCTGCTACCAGAAATAGTAACCAAAAATGTACACGACAAGATCTTGAGGATAAATGTCAAGAAATGGAAAACAAAAATATGAAATTATTCATGTAAATTCTGAAACATACATAACCTATAAAATGATTAGAATTATTGGCTTGTATCAATAGTAGAAAGTAGGAATTCAAACAAACAGTGATGTGTGGAATCACACAAAATCCATCAAATGGAAAACAAGATATGGTAATTTGGCATATACATTCATCCCAAAATACATGTACATAAATTAACCTAGGTCGATCTTCACATTTTTTGCATGAATGAATTTAATTTTCTGTTATGGTTGTTGTGATCCATGGTACCAGTAATAATTTAATGGGGAGAAAAGAAAAGGACTGTGCTTATGGGTCCACAAGATCAACATCATGAAATGGGATACGTGACAGCTAGTCTACTCTATGGACAATGTGGGGAATGAGGATGTCTTTGTTGACTGATGTATAAAGTTAATTTGAAAAGTGAGGCCAATGATGTCTTCTTGCCTTTGCAATTTATACATTATTTTTTTGTTTTTTGAGAGGATGCCTTTGCAAATTTTGAGGTACGTGAAGATAATTAAATGCAAACATTAAGCTTAGTAATAAAATTACAAGGATTCTAATCCTAAAATAAGATAAATTTTATGGTGAACCCATTTGAGAATGTTCTAGTGGTTGACTTGAGATCTTGGAGTGTGCTTCTCTCAAGATTTCAGGTTCGATTCCCTCTTGTGCCAATTTCGGTGGACAAGTTCATACAAAGCTCTGACTTAGAACGAGGCCTCCGCAAGTGGGTGATGAGATTGATCCTCTTGAATTATTCGGTCCTTGGATCGGATACCAAACTTTAAAAAAAAAAAAAGATAAATTTTATGATGTATAAGTGTCACAAATTTTGTATCAAGCATAAGTTATTTTTTATTATTAGATAACAAAATTCATTATTAAATCAAATAAAATATGATGATACTTATTTATCTAATGATAAAAACACATGTATATATGATGCGCTCACATCGAACAAAGCCTTAATATTAGTAATAAAGTTTCACTTGAAGATTATTCACATAAATAATATTACTAGTAACATGTACCCTTCGTTCTTCATTATAAGAAGAAAAATGAAAAACTTCAAAATCAATAAAACTATGTTGTTGTAACTTTTCGATTGTTTTGCCAAATATACACTCATAAAAATTGAGAAACACTAAATGCAAGACAAACATTTAAACAAGGGTAAAATAGTCTTGAAAGCATTAAATTCATCTTAAAAGTTGCGACTCTTTGTTATAAACATGACATAAAATAATTTTTAAATTTTTCTTATTATAAAGAGGGAAGATAATAATCAAATAAAAAAGTATGTAACTTAGATCTCTTGCGTGTTGGATCATGAGAGGGTTCAAGAGATCATTACATTCGATTGAGGAAAATCATATAAGTGAATTAAACATTACATATTCATCTAAAATTTTAAGGTGTTAAAGAATAAATATATGGTTTCCTTTATATATAAAAAAATAGATACATGACCTCCTCACTTATATGATGTTTAGCATCAATCGGTACATGACTCTTACTCCTATTTGACATGTCAACGTGAAGTTCACCGGAACTAAAAATTATAATGATAGATAAGTACTTGCATATAATTCATATAAATAACATTAACATGTCATTGTATAACGGACAATCAATGTTTTTTTTTTAAATAAATAAATTGGATCACTTATTTATTTATTTTATAAAATTTATACGATGTTTATCATAAACTTTTTCATTTAATACGAAACTATGACTCATACTTAACATACCAACACAAAACTCCAATTAAAGAAAGCATCAAAACATAAAAATGCCGATAGAAATACTTGCGTATTCTCCACTAACAAAACCTGTAAATCATCAATAAATTCAAGCTAACGTAGTTGAGAGATGTGTGCTGAAATATTGAATTCTTACCAATTAAATCAACATATTAGCACAAGAGACAAATGCACCTATAAACAACGGCGTCATATGCCCCTGATAGTACTTTCTTTAAAAAAATTAATACTTGGCCAATTTCACTTTCATCCCACTAAATGTTAAATGTTGTCCCCACAAAAATGTACTACTACTATTAGATAAAATTATTTGTACAGAATTAAATGATCGATGTTTTCATAGTATTTAAAATACCACATGGCTAATTCATAAAATGTGATTATATTTTATGAATTATACGTTGATATATTTTTGTGTATTATGGTATATGATATCGCCCCATAGCACAAAGGAAAATTTATGCATCATCAGTTTCTTTTGGCTCAATGGATCGGATTATCGCATATGGCATTTCTTTCAACATGTTCAATTCAAGGCCAAGCTCTAGCTAGAATTCTTTATTTTAAAAATAGAATCATGAATAATATATAAGTAATTAAGTTAATCAGCATTACCCAACCTAGGTCCCCAACTTAAGTTAATCGCATATGGTATATATAATGATATTTCCGTATTTATGAAGTGGGGGAGGCTGTGGACCAAAGGAAGCAGTACCCAACTTAGGTCCCCTATAAGGAAAAATGTTTCATCACATGCATGGCAAGAACACCATAAATTATAAGATGACTAATATATATAAATGTTGCACTGTATAAGATGACTACTACAATCATATGCGGTGTGAATTCAATTTGCGGCACGGGTTATTTGTGTATCTTCATTCCTTCTTGGTATATTTTCCTTTCACGTAGTAATGGCTTTTAGGTAGCAATTTATTGCTTTGTAATTTCTTGTGCTTAATGAAAGTTGGATGAGAAAAACATAATCAATATAATACTATCCTCGAAAAGAATAATCATCCATGGCAGAGTTTACAATGTTGTATGCTGCATGCTGCTTATGCTTTCTGCTTTGTTATTCGAGAAAAAAATTCTTCATGATAGAAAAGAGCGGTTGCTTTTGACCATCTACTTTTTACGGGCTCTTTTTATATTACAATAGTATTGGGTTATTCTCTAATTACATGCCAAGTTTCCTTTTCCACCCCCACAATCATATTGGAAGTATACGTATGATTAAAATAACACAATTAATTTTTTGTTCCTTGTTAGAATTCAAATGTGAGAGCTTATGTTAGTTTAACTCAGTTGGTAGGATTATTACATTATATATGTAAGGATCGGAGTTTGGACTCTAGACGTAGGGGTGATTGCTTTCATAGTTTAGGGGTAGCCATGGCTACCCCAAAGGTAAAATAATTATTGAATGAGTGGGTATATTTTTATATTAAGCTACTTCTAGTAATATATAATTGGCTACCCAAGTTTGATTTTAGCTGGATTTTTTTTTTTTACTTTACTTAATTACTTTTCAATCGAACTTCGGATTACCTGATCTCGTCTTATAGGAACCGGAGAGTGAACAAAAAAAATATACATACATTGATTAATGAAAATATAACAACGACAACAATCTATCACTTTCTCTAAAAAAAAATATCTACCACTATTGGCCCAAACTGATTCAACGACATTTTATTAACTCTTCATTAATATCAAAAACAAAAAAGGAATATCTATCTATTAGGATACTTAACACAAAAAAGGATTCAAATGTGAGTGAATAGTCTCATATCAACTGAGAATATAGAAAATATTTTCAATATATAAGAGAAATGATTCATATTTCCACAATTTAAATAAGGTTTTGAATTTTGAGTATATTTGACAATCTAAATAAGGTTTTGACTTTTGAGTATATGTGGCATTATGTTTCTTAGAGGACTAGCACGTTTAGCTCCTTGTTGTTCAACTTTAGTTACAGTTGGATCTTGTTGTATATCCTATATTATTATATTGGAAAAAAAACATTGAATATTGCAAATTTGTTTCTTGGTGGGGATATCTAATTTTTTTGTTGCTGAGCAGCTAACTAATAATCACAATGTTAGAAATGAGACTATCATAGAAAAACTTAAGGCTTTCAATGTAAATGATCATGAAGTTGTTCAGCTAAACAACGAAGGAATTTGGCGCATTAAAGCCATTATTGAGGTTTTGTTTTTCTTGTAATTTTGAAACAAAAAAGTTTGACATTGACTATGAAAATTACAACTAATGTAATGCAAACTGGATTTGCTTGTTGACCTTGGTATTAGGTAAATAGAAGTATTGGTCATGCTCATTCGAAGTATCCGACGATCAATTTAAGGTCAAAGTTCAACTATTTAGTATCACAGATTGAACCATATGACACTCGAGCTTTAGCTACCCAAATTGCACTGAAGAGACCACTAAAAGAGAGAAACCGACCAATCAAGAAATTCTAAAGAGTATTTTAGTCTTCATGCAAGATTGTCACGATTACATGATTGTGATTTTTTATTTTCTTTTAACAAAGCATAATCTAAAATGAGAGACACAAAAGATGTGGTGTTACCCGAAAGGTCGTCAAATTTTAAAAATGTCAGTGTTTTTTTGGGCATTGTAGTTTTAAAATTTGAATGTGTTATAAAATTTTATTAAAGATATTTCTGAAATTCCTAAAACTATTGTTTTTTAGTGTTGTACATTTTTAGGTTAAATTAATTCTTTTTGAACAATTTAGCTCATAAGAAAGCTTAAGATAGCTATATCAACAAGCATGTTTTTTCATAAATGTTGTCTCGTAAGATAAACTTATTCAACATAGTTTTAAAATACTGTCAAATATGTTTGTTGAAGATTAATAAACTTATGATTGACAAAAAAAACTATTGGTATTCAAAAAATTGTTGCTTCAAAGTTTCTATAAACCTAGTCATTGTGAGTTTTCCATCTTATTATGCAACTTCTTGAGTTTTGGATTTATTTTCATTACCTATATGTTGAAATTTAATATCTTATATGATTTAAATTATTAATATTTTATTGCATTGTTGATATACACGTCATCAGAAGAATCTAACCAATCTCATCGGAGTTACATTTCATCTTCTCAGAATCCATCAACAATTGTACCTACTCATGATCTATCCATTAATAGGTTGACCATGCAACCTATGTTTTTTGACGCTTTTAAAGCAAGTTTAAACCTTAAATTTACAACATACAATACTTTAGTTTTTTTTTTTTTAAACTTTATTATCAACACATTAATTGAGATGGATGATCATCAAATTAGGAAACTAATGTAAGAGAGGATAGAGATGTAACATAACTTGTTGATGATTGTACAACAACATCATTGAGACTTAACCAACACCACACGTGTAAAAGTTATTACTAAATTAAATGATAAAAAACCGTCCTAAGTTTATAAACCTATCAATTTAATGTTATCATTGTTGCAAGATTTAACTTGTTTAAAAAATATGTCTTGTTTGATATCTTTTCATTTTATATTGTGCCAAAAATTATATTTTTTAAATATTATTTGGAATATCATAATATATACTCTTAAGGAGTAAAGAAAATTTTGTTTTTTATAAATTATTTGTTCGATAGTACTTAAATTATAATGGAACTCTAACATACATTTTACTTATATGTGCAACTTAAAAAATATCTAGAATTTCATTGTTGTTCCTAACACATATATTTGTATATACACATACATAAATTCAATTAGACACATTCATTCAAAATTTTGATGTTCAAACTCAAAATTTTCGATTGTAGTAAGTACACGTAATATTCTCAAGATCATGGTTGACATCCTTGGAAGTACAACCTTAAAGTAAGGTATAAAATAAATGATTTTCGATCGGCTTGTCGTATTTTTTTCTTCTTATTACTATATGCATGAATTCATATAATTATTTTTTCGCTTACCATGATGTTGCACACATGAGTTTGTATAACTTCTTGTTTGGATGAAATACAATGTGTTGGTGACATTTTAAGAATGCGTTAGTGATATTTTAAGAAGAAAAAAAGTTTGATGTGTTTCTTACGGTGCTAGTTATATTGTTCCACTTGTTAATTGTTGATTTCTGAAATGTTCGTTTCGTTTCTCAGCAAAAAATCGACATGCATGCATCTTTTTTTGACTTTTCGCATCTTTCAGGTTTCTTTGTTAAAAATATCACAAAATTTCAAGCAGAGCCACATTACATCACATCACATTTTGGTTCCACTACTTCAATCTAACAAATCATCTTTCCACACATGTTTCTATGTTGAATCATGGATTCAATGCCGCCTTCCATCATCCACTTGTTCATTCATTAACAGATGCCCACACATCCTATGTTTTTTGCGATTTCAAGGTATGTTGAAACCAGGAATTTACAACATACAATATTTTGGCTTTGTTATTATGTAATTTTATTATAACCACTATATTTGTGATAGATCATCATCAAATTATGAAGGTGCTAAAGATTGTACAACAACAAGCCCTGCAACATCAACCAACATCGCATGTGCAAGAATTAATACTAATTTGAATAAGAAAATATTTGTCATGCTGTCATAAATATATCATTTTAATATTATCATGGTTGTAAAACTTGACTTGGTTGATGCTAATAAATAATATTTTCTTGAATTGAGAAGCCACTTATGTATTGTTTGATAGCTTTCCATTCTATATTGTGCCAAAAATTATGTTTTCTAAATATTATTTGGAACATCACAACATATACTCTTTAGGAGCAGTCAAAACTTTGTTTTTTTTATAAATAATTTGTTTGGTAGTACAAAAATTGTAATAGAACTAACATCCATTGTGCTTATATGTGCAACTTCAAAAATATCTAGAATATCATTGTTGTTGCTACTATGTAAATCATGATAATGTTGCATTTGCGATGTCAAACACAAGAACTTTTTAATAAATTTAAAAAATGATTAATGCACAGATTTTAAGGATATGTTTCGATTAATGAGCAAAATTGAAGTATATGTTTAAAAAATTCTTTACATTCAGTAATCAATAAAATCATAATTGATGGATTAAACAAACACATTTTACATTCCGTTCATATTCAAAATTGCAGAAATAAACCTCGAGGGTTTATAATTCAAGATCTAGAGATCATTGCCTGATCAAACTTCACTAGAAAATAGAAATAAATTGAACAAGTTTATTGATGAAGATCATTTTATTATAGGCAGAAGAAAGTAGGTGGGTGGCGTCGACCTTTGTTGTTCAAGTTTTCTATAAAAAAAGATTAAAAAAAATTGTGTGTGTTTGTTTCTCGTTAGTTATATGAGGTACATTTAGCAATAACCGTTAACTAATACTACCTCCGTTCCTTTTTAAGTGTCACTTTTTGACATTTTACACAAACCAATAAACTCAATAAATATTACTACTTTTGATACAATAAATTATCTTTTCCAATAATAACCTCATTCATTTAATACCTTGTTTCAATTATTTCTCTCTCTGTAATAAATAATTAAGGGTAATATTGGTAACATAACATTTAATATTACATTGAACTTTGAAAGTGACACTTAAATAGAAACAAAACTTTTCTATAAAAGTGACACTTAAAAAGGAACGGAGGGAGTATTTGATATTAAATTATCGTTCCATTTTGTTTAATAAAACATGTCATTAACCGACATCTTTTTCCAAAATTAACTTTCCTATGGTGCACAAATTTAACATTTGTGCACCATGAACACCACCCTTTAATTAAGGTTGCAAGTACACATAGAGAACAAATCAAAATTTGGATGTACATACCCAAACTCTATTTGATCATTGAGTGTTCGTTTGAGTATCAATTCCTTAGAAATCCAAATCATTTGACAATATTCTCAGTACTTTTTTAAAAAAACATGTAGAAAACAATAAACCAATTTGTATAGGCATCCTTTACAACTTGTGTATGGTGTTGTAAGTCAGTAACTTGTAGAATTGTGAGATTTTGAAAAAGAAATATCTTTTCCTTATAACATATTTTTTTCTTTCAAAATACTAATGTCAATAATTACTGTTTTTTGGTGGAAACCTTGTAAGATACTTAATGATGATAAAATAATCATTCTAGTAGGTTTATTTTAGAAGGGTTTTTAAGTATATTATGTTAGTTACTAAGTAGTTATTGTGGCCTAGCCGTCACCCCTTTCTTCTTATTTTCTTCTTGTTAGAGGGGTGATTTAGGGTCAATTTTGACCTAAAAATCACCCCTCCAAGTTGTTTTTTTTCTTCCTTCTATCCTAATTGAATAAATGATTTCACCATATTTTCTGTTTTCTTTCGTTTGTTTTGTGATTTCGTCGTGACTCTGTTTGTTTTGATTTTCCGTCTTTGTGCGGTGTGTTTTTGATTTCCCGTCTTAGTGCGGTGTTTATTTAATTCAGGTTGAAAGATTAGCTTTGAGTAAATGCAGATCCGATCAATGACAATGACTTTGACGTCGTCAACATTGTAGATCCGGAAACATGAGTATTTCGGAGATTTGAATATAGTCATATTAGTCATATTTGTAAGCATAGGTACTATGCCGTTTTATGCTATTAACATGGATGTTGTGAGTTTGTTCATAGATTCATCCTTTTTGTTTTTAGTGAATTTGGATTTGTATTGTATCGATGTACTCTACAAATTTGAATGAATGAATATCGTTTATTTTTGTCAAAAAAGTAGTTATTGTGGAAGTAGTTATTATATAACTACTGCAGTTATCTTATTGTGTGTATGTATTACTATATATAATGACTGTACTGCCTCATTACAAGCACATATGAAAAATAATCAATTTCGCCTTCTAAATTCTACAATTTCTCCCTCTAAATTATGGAGTCTGACCCTATTTGAATCGGGTCATATCATTTGATGTTTTCATTATCGTTCTCACTAATTTAAGGTTAGATATTATGATTTCAATTATGAAAATGCTTATTGGTGGGTGCTTTGCACCGGACAATACTTTTGGATGAACAAAATACAAGTAGTCGTACAATTGCAAGAAGCGGTGTTGGCCCTCTACGGGCGTGCTCTACGTTAGTGGGTATGGTGGTTTGAACGTCATCCTAAAGCAACTTAAGAAACATTTTCCATTGTATTTTTGTGGCGTTTTAATGGATGAGGAAAGAAAGTCGGTTAATGAACTGTTCAAATCTACAAAAGGCAACTTCTTCCATTGACGATTTTGTTGCCAAGCCACTTTCTAACGACAAAGGTTTTTATGATGATGATGATGTCGATTTTACCATTTCACTGAAACCACCATTAAAACCTCAAGATCGAAGTTTACGAAAAATGATTATTAATTCAATTTCCAAATTAATTAGATTCTAATTTTGTTGATCAAACATTCAAAAAGGAAAAAGAAGATAATTTATTCAATTGTTATCATTTTCATGTCTATTTGGATTTCCAACGGTGTTGATATAAGGAAGTTGCAATTATCTCTTCCAAGAGGAACCAAAATTTACTCCACAATGTTTGGAGTAGCTTATTTTGGTGCCCAATATTATAATTGTGTAAATATTTGGCAGCAATCATTATTTCTTCAACAACAACAAAGAGAATTGGAAACATGCAACAACATGCTAGTTTAAACATTGAGATTCTAGAGAAAAAAAGTCTTTCAATGAGCACTATTGTGTATTCTAGAGGACAATGTTGATATTGAAGGGGTGGGTTATGATAGGATAATTAGTGATGATAAAACAATGGTTCTTATAGTTTATTTTAGAAGAGTTTTTTTTAGGTATATTATTATATTAGTTATTATTAAGTAACTATTGTGTATTTTTTCATAGTAGATATTATGTATTGTTTTTTTTTTAGGGAAAAAAAAAATC
>Ga0209282_1001920_pt1 | contig 11731 bp, 12 predicted proteins | sample Mtrugardesep15_FD_187529 | JGI IMG/M metagenome (GOLD analysis project Ga0209282, IMG submission 187529) | Root nodule microbial communities of legume samples collected from California, USA - M. trunc garden sep15 (SPAdes) (version 2) | ecosystem: Host-associated > Plants > Roots > Nodule...
TACTTAAAGGATCAATTATGAAATAAAAATAACTTAAAGGACCCATGCAAAAAAAATTGGTCAAAATTTGTAATATTGCATAAAAATAAACATTGTATTGCAGATTGTAGATTGTAGAATAACTTGGTTTGTAGATTGTAGATTATAAATATCGTGCTCATGCACAGGTATCCTGCTAGTACAACAATACAAAAATTGTTTTATGTTCTATTAGTATACCTTATTTCATACTATTTGTAAAGGTCTCTGAAGACTTTTTGCTTTGAATAAAAATCTCTGAATTCTTTCAGAATAAAGAGTGAATGAAAAAAGAATATGAGATATTAGATCATAAAATGCGAGATTATTTCCACAACTTTACAGAGTTGTCACGACTGGCAGAGGCAACCATTCCAGTAGCAGCACACTCAGCCAAAGCAGAAATCACATTCTCATGTGCAGGAATTGTCATGCTTTTGTTCTCAGCCATGTTCCACAACTCCAAGGACTGCACACCAACAGAAAAAGCAACAAAAAAAAAGTATATTAGAAACCAATGAATACATTATGAAAAGGGGTAAATACCTAACATAGTTACATACTATCAATCACGCACATATACACTACCACCAGACACGACATCTACACTGACACGTACTAATTTGAAAAAATGTAAGTGATCAAATGAAACTGCATGCATCAGTGTTGTGTGAGACATCATACATGCCTTCAATTTGAAGTGTTGGTGCTACATTGATTACATATTTGTTTTTTCCTTTTGATGATTTCAGATGTAAAAAATTCATAATACCTTTGGATTCATATTAAATGAAGCAAAGGTAAAAGCAAAGATAAAGGAGTATAGGAGTTAAGGAGTGTGATGCATGTAGTCCAAACGTATAGTTTTGAAATAAGTTCAACAAAAATGTTGTCACAAAATAAACCTCATGAACATGTCATGAGTGACATGGCAAGTTTATAGCCATAACTGGCTGTGTGTGGTTGGTTAGCCAGAGATCGTTATTGGTCATTTTACTGTTTGCGACACTTTCGTGAACTTTATGCAGTGAAAAATAATAATTCATTAAATTAAAACACTTACCGAAATCCCTCCGACTACTAATAAAGTTGCATAGCTTGGATGAAAAAGACCAGAATAAAACTGGTTCCCAGTAGAGTTGAGCTCCTGAATACATTCTCCTGAGGTCAAATTCCATATCTTCACCAAATTTGGACTAATAGATGCCAGCATATCTCCAGTAGTATCCCAGCAAATATTGTTCACCGGTTCAGGATGACCCTACAAAGACAACGTATTTAACAACAAAATCCACAAAGATGAAAACCTTGAAATGAAAAAGAACACAATTGCTTTAAAGAGAAACCTAATGTGCTGTTCCACACATAATTTTCTTAGTTAATTTTTTTTTATACATACTGCTAATTGAATCTTCTAGGTTTAGGACAAGAAAACTGGAAATAGGCAAAAGAGAGAATGGAACAAACTCCATCTAAAGTTTAGGACAAGAAACTTTGATAACATGAGTGACAATATATATGAAGAAAGCATTTCAAATATATCTACCTTCATAAGCAATAAATTTATACTTTGATCTTTGTTTAAAGGAGATTATATTATATTATTATATGATAATATAGAAAAACAAGTATACAGTAGATTTTACCTGGAGTGAGTAAATTTGTCTGTCAGTTTCAACATCAAAAATAGACACTAGTTTATCAGAAGCTGCAGCAAGTAACTGTCCCGATCCAGGCTGGAACCTCACTTTTGCATTACCTCCCTGAAACATCAATTGTGATGAATAATAGGGACGCATAAGATTGTTGAAAAAACATATGACAGAGTGCATTTGTTTGACCAACCTTAGATACACGGTTGCACGAGGATGAAGTAATGTTATAGTACCGAATTTCATTTTCATTATCGCAAAAGCAGAAAATATCAGTCTTCTTAGGGTGGAAATCAAGGGACATAATGGCTGAACTGTGCCCGCTATATTCTTGAACACAATAGGTTGGCTGCAAGGAGAGAGAGAGAGAGAGAGAAAAAGAATAAATCGTATTTTGTGCATATAATTGCGAAAGATGGTTGCTTGCTTTAAACATCAGATGTACACGTTATAAATAACTAATAGGTAAACTGAGAAAAGACTGTTATGTTACATTGGCTGCGTCCCATAACCGCACAGATTTGTCGCATGAGGCCGTCGCCAACTGAGATGAATTTGGTCTAAAACGGACATCTGTAATAACTAATTTGTGTTCTTCAGGAGTGCTCTCTATCCGTAAAGAGTCCATATTCCACAGGACAACCTGATACATGCTCCCAGAAAAAGTAACGTATACAACAATTAGAATTTATAAACTGAATGAAATTTTGCTCACAGTAGTTGTTTAGATAATTAAAATTAAGATTACAGATCAATATCTCAACCTTATCGGAAAATAAAACATCATTATGTGCATAATTAAATCAATCATGATTATCCTATTATTTACATAAGGCCTGTTTCTTTATGTCAGTTCTTTAGGAAACAAAAGCAAAAATCTCATAAAAACTAGTTTAGTGCTTTTCTAGAAGTTAAAAGTAGTAGCACCTGAAATGTTGCTCTAAGAAAACATGTCGTTGATTCACTTTGTTTTAAGCATACAAAAACGGCTAATAATATGTGACAGAATAGCAAATTCTAGAATGAGATAACTCATGAGATTAAAAAATGAAAATACTTTTGCTATAAAGTTTAGTAGAAAATGTTACCAAAGGGTGATGCTTGGGATCACAATATTATACCAATTCCAAACTAAGAGAAAGGCATTATAGAGTAGAAAATAATTTAAAAGCTATTTTTCAGATGAAGAGTACAAAAGTTAAAATTCAAACTGCTGGTGTTCCTTGAATATGCAAGTGAATTACCTTTTTCTCTTCTCCAGCACTGGCAAGCAACTTTCCATCTGATGAAAAGTGACAAGAAGTAACTATGTTCCTTGTTCTTATGCAGCTAAATTCAGCAAAGGTGAAAGCTGAAACAAAAGTGTGTTGAATCATACATTCCCATAATACTTAGCAAATAGAGAAGAAAGACACACACATAAAGCTTACTTTTTGAAGATTCTTTTTGTTCCTCAGCTGGGCTTTGTTTTATTGTTCCATAGAGATTGCCACCATCTCCTGCATCATTCGATAGAAAGGACTCCACATTATCATCTAAAGCACCAACATCTCCAAGTTGATCTATACCATCCTGGTTTATGAAATGATAGTGTCAGAACTCAGAAACATGATAATTTGTTTAACTTATAAAATCAACATTGCGGCAAACACAGTTACTCCAACATTTACATCAAGATTAATGATTGGCAAAAGAGGATCGTTCTTTAATTATAACTGAATTGAACGTATAGATCAGAAAGCTACAAATACAAAATATGAAAAGTACGACATACAAGTCAACAATCATGATTGCTAATATAAAAATTACACCAAATCAAATATCCATGCATTGTCATTTGTATGATAAACACAAACATGCAAACTAGATTTATTAATAAAGCTTACAAGCAAATTTGAAGATGATCCAAGTCCTCCTGTTGCTTCTGTACCATACATCATCATGCTCTTTTGCACATTGTTAACATGTTGCAGGCTGCTTGCTGTATTCAATCCATCACCAGGTGTGTGTGTTGATGATGGTGAATTAGGTGAAGGACCAGCTGTGTTTCCAGTACCAGTGCTATTGGCAGCTCCGGAAGAAGAAGCTTGCTTTCTTTTTCTGTTACTCTGATGACAAAGCAGATATAATATGTTAATGAGAGGAATGTCAACCAATGGAGTTATAAACATTTGTTCAAGTCATGTCAGTATCACATTCAATGTGGGGCTCTCAACAGTCAACACACCGCTTCACACCCAGGACTAAATATCTAGAGTGTACAAGAAGGCGGGATAACAGGTGGCCCAACAGATCTAGGATTGGCTTTGATACCAACATCTTAAAATTTGGGTCGGTACTATCACAATCCTACAAAACTGACTTGTAAGGACAGTGATGCAACCCACTTATAAGCACATTTTAGGTCATATCATATCCAAAGTAGAACTCTCAACAGTTACATCTTCATCTGATTTCATTCCATACAAAGAAAAGGGGGAAAAAACAGAGACATTAAGCACAACCTGCTGCAGTTGATGCTGCTGCAATTGCTCTTGCTGCTGAGACAATGATTGTTGTGACTGGGCCATCTTCATCTGTATGACAACAATTGAAGATTAAAAAATTCAATATTTCAGAATTGACCTCCAATATCATAATCTGTTGCAATTTGTAATATACAAAAAAGAATAGAACAATGTAAACATCTACCATCTTAGAACTGATTTATATGGCTTACTTATCAAAGACAGACAAAACCGATAAATATACATCTCAAGCACGTTTTTCTTACTTCTTTATCTGATTAGAAACAAAACATTCAATTCTAATATCCAACATACTTCAGCTAAATTTATGTAAGTATATTCTTAAAGTTTCCTAAGTGATTGCATACATGGAGTGCAGCCTGTGCAAAAGCAGGAGCATTGGAGAATGAACAAATTGTTCACTCATTGAAAGAAAAAAAATGCCACTAACTACTAAAAGCAGCCACATAACTGACTATATCAATTGAATTTCCCGCATATTGTTCAACACATTTTCTTTATATATGCAAATGATGTGCATTAAATTTAAAGATATTATGAATGTTAACCAAGCATTTATTTTGATAATTGATATCCTTTTAATATTTGAAGAGGCAGTCTAACCTTAGGTGAACCTGATTGCATTTGGGAGGAAATAGATCCATCATTCCTGTTAGATTGACCATCCTTTGCATTTAAGCTACCTCGAGGAAGACCAGAAAGTCTGCGTGGATCCATATCACCATAATTAGAATTTCCAAGGCTGTTTTGTTGTGCCTGAGCCTGTGCCAAGACCTGTTGTTGTTGTGATGCCAGAAGATATTGGTTTTGCGTTGTTAAATTAGGCTTCGGAACTTGAACACCCAAACCAGGTCTTAGTTGATCAATTCCCTGTTAAAAAGGGATAGGTCATATTTCTCTCGCAAAAAGTTTAACAAACTATAGACAAACAACGATGAGGATATTTCAACTCACAGTTAGAGGCCACCCCTTCAATGGAAGACTTGTAACTCCTTGATTTAGTCCTGAAAGATAATTAAATAAACAATAAGAAAAATGGATTCACTATAACTGAAACTATACACTAAACGTAAAAACCATGAGGAATATCGCTGCAAAAAATCAACATCAAACTTCAATGAAACCAACATTACAAATGCCATTAAAGTAGCATCGGTTACAAGGTTACAAAAATCGTACTATAAAGAGTTTACTTCATTGCTGAAGATGATATTGGAAATTACTCCCTCCTTCCCACAATAATTGTAAAATTTGCTTATTTCACACAGATTAATAAAGAACTATAAATAAAAGAAAGAAAATAGTAATTTTACCAATTAACCTTATCAAGTTTTGGTGGTGTATTCTTGTTCAAGGAAAAAAAAGTATTGGCGGTGTATTCACCATTATCAGAAATGCAAAGTGGGAGATATTGACTTAGGTGTGACGTGCATAGCATTAATATGGAAGTACAATTGGGAAAAAAAAACAAATTAATATTGCAATGAAAATTGAAAGCGATATTCATTTCAGGAAAAAAAAAATATTGAAAATGTGACAATTATTATGGGACGGAGGGAGTATAATTTTACACTTACCAAAATAGATTATCAAGAAAATCAACAGACAAATTGTCTTATTTTCACCACATAAAACATAGAAGGCTGCATTAAATAACACTCAGTCCCTCTAAACCATCACACACACACACACAGATGGAACCATAAACACTATCCCTAGACCATAAAAAGTGGAAATTTGAAGTAATAACATGAAGGGGGGCAGAGTAATAATACCTGCACTGCCTAACCCAGATTTCGATTGCAGAATTGATTGTCGATAAACTGATGAATCCATGGGAAAATTCTTTGGACTGGCGGCACCAATGTTAATTTCTCCTTTGATGTCCTGTAAAATTAATTTGTCAACTTTCTTATCATGGTAATCTATAAAATTGATAGAATTCAAAATAAAAATGAAACACATGCAATATCTAATTAAGCATATGGTTAAAGTAGTTACGTTGTTCAAAGCAGACCGTGCCTGCATTTGCTGCAATACCGCAGACATATTCCCAGAATTACCATGAACCAACTGACTGCGACAGAAAATAACTCAAATTATTAGCCGTTCAATTCGTAGATCAAGTTAATTGTGATACTTTTTTGCCAGCTGTAACTATAATCTATACAGAAAAGAAAATTTAGTTACCCTTGATGACTTGTTGCTGATTTGAGAAGAGCCATTCTATTTGCATCAATAAGATTTGGAGATACATCTGAATCCATTGAATGAGGGTGTTTCATTCGCTCTTCATACATTTTCATGGCCAATGCACTTGCTGGTGGCTGCCCCAACATACCTTCAGTGTTCATGGGGTTCAAAGAACCACCCAGTCCAGGATGATTAGGATCTCTTCGCTGCAATTGTGCATTGCGCTGTTGCATTAGTTGCATTTGATGCATTTGGAGTTGTTCTCTCGCCTTCGTTTGCTGGGTCTACCAAAATACAAATTCATATAAATATATAAGATCCAGTTTGCTACCAACCAATATTCAAAAGAACTAAAAACGGCCCAGTGCACGAGGTTCCCGCCAAGTGAAGTATGGAGAGGTTAGATGTACATAGCCTTACCCCCAACAAGCAGAGAGGCTGTTTCCAATATTTGAAATCATAACCTCCACTCACTAGGCAGAAACCTTGGCGTTGCCGCAAGGCTCGCCTACCAATATTTAAAATAATTAAGGCTATATATATGGATGGAGGGTTTTGGAGGACTACGTATATATATGTGAAATTTTGAAAAGTTTTAAATAATGATACGATAGATGATCATATAACATTTCAATCACACTTAACTTATTTTTAAAAACATTTTATAGCTTCCTTAAGCTAGAAAAGAAAAATAAGTCCTCCCCTCCAAACATACTCTAGGGAAAAAAATACAGATGTTACATGATAAGATCACCTGAATGTAAGATGCAGCATCCTCAGAATGCTTCTCATTTGTTCTCGAGATGAATATATCCCAAAAGACGGACCACCACTCAAAAAGAAATCCTCCAGGTGCATCAATTGCTATCAAACACAAAAACAAAAAACATAAAAACAACTCACTGTATACTCAATTGTGTCACTACTCTCAGCATATAATTTAAACTTTTGTGCTATGCATTACAAATAAAAAATATATATTAAATAGAAAGAAGCACAAGCTGAGAAGATAAGTTAAACCAAATCTCTACAGCTTTAACAAAAAAACAACCATCCTAAAACAATGAACTGGACTAGCGATAAACTAATGATAAACAACCAATTTAACCTAATTCTTTACAACACATTAACATAACATAAAGAATGATAAAAAAATCTCCGTTGTTAGTTTCTTACCTACTGGATCAGTTGAAACATTTCCTTCTGCCATAAAAGCTTTCGCAGCATTGTGTAACCTTCTTTTGAGAAAATAATCATGAATATAAACATCAAGCCTGAAGCATAACGGGACAAACATATGAACATCAACATAACATGATCCTCAAAACCAAAATCAAATAAACCATGATCAAACACAGAAACCAAAAACAAATTCAAGAGTAACATACATTTTGTCGGCTTCCCAATTACTTTGAGCTTGACCCAAAGTTGGCTTCATACTGACAACCCCACTTCAAAGAAACTGGTATTCTCTGCAAAGAAAGCAAATTTAGTTTTAGAAGCCTTTAAACATGAAAATCAACCATAGTTTAAGAAATCTCTAAACATGAAAATCAATCATAATTGTAGATGCCATTAAACATGAAAATCAACCATAATAAAAATAATTAAACTCCAAACAATTTTCTTTCTCATTTTCATAGACTAAATTTTAACAGCATAAATCCCAAATTCTGTTTCTTTCACTTCTGATCCCTTAAATTCTAACCATCCTTTCACAATTACACAAAAAATAACATTTCACAATCATAGAAAAATTATCGTCAACTTTCACAAAAACTAACATCAAATTTCACCAATTACACAAAAACCATCATCAACTTTCACAAAAATTATCATCAACTTTCAATTTTACACAAAAATTAACATGAACTATCACAATTACACAAACAATAACATCAACTTTCACAATTTAATAAAAAAAAAAAATCAACACCATCTTTCACAATTATACAACAAAAACAACATACAAGAAGCTACATGGATCAAACCTTAAATCACCACCCCATGATGCAAAAACACAACTAAAACAATTAAAACACAAAATTAAGCAAAATCAACTATGAGGGTAGGACTCAATTTCAAGAGAAGAAATAAAAATGTAACCTTTATGTATGAATTCGAGTGCAGAAGGTGAAAGTTGTCAGAATGTGTGTGTATGAGAGAGAACAGCGAGAAAATCTGGGAATTTTCTCGGGAAAAAGTGGATGGAATTATGGAACTTGGTGAGTTGAGTGTTGTCAGTGAAGTGCTGCAAGAAGTCGCATTATAAGTTTCATCACACAAAAAGTGAAATGAGAGAGAGAAAGAGAAAAACCATATGGAAGACAAGGATATTTAAAGAGACAGATGATCACATGTAACTGTTGCAAAATGTTAGAATGTATCCTGCGGACTTGACGGATTAATCTCTGCAGTTACGCGATTCATTTTAAAGATGTATCGTTGAGTATGAATACCACCGGCGTACAAAAGAAGATATGTAATAAATTGTAATAATTTCGTAAATGTTAAGTTGTATCTCAACGAACTCGATGGATTAATCTCTGCAATTACACGATTCATTTCAAAAAATATATCGTTGAGTATGGATACCACCGGCGTCGTTTAATTACAATAAATTGTAAAAATGAAGATATGTAATAAATTGGAATAATTTATTTCTCTAACTAATGGACGTAGTTATTATCGCTTAACGACTCGTGAAGAAAACGCGGATAAATTTGACTCTCACATAAATAAAGGTTCAAATTAGACGTAAAGGTGCTCCGTCTATTTCTATTTATAAATAAATATAGTTATTAATATCACATAGGGGCGTGGGCAATCCAAAAAATTGGCGCGGAATGGAATTTTGGAAAGGAGCGGACGTTGTTTTAGCGACGCAGACATCAATAATAAAAAAATAAATTATTAATTAAATATATTATTAAAAAATAAATATTTAGTATTCGTATAAATGAAAAGTAAAAGATAATTAATATTAACATAAATAGAAAATAAATTTTGACCAAAAAATGCATTAATATTTAGTATTAATATAAATGAAAAATGTACATATTCAAATTAATTGAACTTATGCAAAAAAATCAAAAATAAATTAAAAAAATTAGTTACGATGAGTCATGAAGAAATCAGGAAGGGATTAGGCTCTCACATTAATCAAGGTTCAAATTTATGACGGAATGTTCACCCTCAATTCCTTTTTTTAAAAAAGACAACTTAATTCCTATTTATTAACATAGTTATCAATTATCAACCAAAAACCATAGTTAACAATGTATAGTGGCGCAGCCAATCCAAAAATTTGCAGGGAGCAGAACAAAATACTATTTTAACAACGTAGTTTTCATAACTAAAAAACATATTATTAATTAAGGATTTGAGAAAGCATGAAAAAAATATTTAGTATTAGTATAAATGAAAAGTAAAAGATAATTAATATTAACATAAATAGAAAATGAATTTTGACCAAAAAATGCATTAATATTTAGTATTAATATAAATGAAAAATGTACCTATTCAAATTAATTGAACTTATGCAATAAAATATCAAAAATAAATTAAAAAATCAGCTATGATGATTCATGAAGAAATCAGGAAGGGATTAGGCTCTCGCATTAATCAAGGATCAAATTTCCAACGGAATGTCCACCCTCGATTCCTATTTTCTTTTTTTAAGAACCTTCAATTCCTATTTATTAACATAGTTATCAATTACCAACCCAAAACCATAGTTAACAATGTTGGATAGCGGTACAGCCAATCCAAAAAATTTGAAGGGAGCATAACAAATACTATTTTAACAACTTAGATTTCGTAACTAAAAAATATATTATTAATTAAGGATTTGAGAAGGCATGAAAAAATATATTTAGTATTAGTATAAATGAAAAGTAAAAGATAATTAATATTAACATAAATAGAAAATGAATTTTGACCAAAAAATGCATTAATATTTAGTATTATTATAAATGAAAAATGTACCTGTTCAAATTAATTGAACTTATGCAATAAAATATCAAAAATAAATTAAAAAATTAGCTATGATGGGTCATGAAGAAAGGGAATGGATCCGCTGCAGTGACTGCAGAGTCCTGTAAAATCTCAACCTTTGAAAAAAATTAATGCCTAAAAATTATAAATGTTGAAAACTTGAAATTAAGAGAGATAATACATTTAATGGTGTAGATTCTACACTGTAGAAAACCGGAGAAACAAACATAGTTAACAATGTTGGATAGCGGCGCAGCCAATCCAAAAATTTGTTGGGACCAGAACAAATACTATTTTAACAACGTAGATTTTGTAACTAAAAAATATATTATTAATTAAATATTAAACATATTATTAATTAAGGATTTGGTAAAGCATGAAAAAATAATTTAGTATTAGTAAAAATGAAAAGTAAAAGATAAATAATTGATTTTTAATGTGAATATAGATAAAAAAAAATATGTAGTATTAATATAAATGAAAAATATACTTACTCGAATTAATTGATTTTATGCAACAAAAGGGAAGGGATTAGAAAAAATATTTAGTATTTAGTATTACTTTAAATTTATTTTGTTTGGAAATAAAAAAATTATTTAGTATTAATATAAATAAAATATATATTTAGTATTAATATAAATGAAAACTATATTTAGAATTAACATAATTGGTTTGAACAAAAAAAAAGAATTAACATAATTGGAAAATATACATATTTGAATTAATTTATTATGTAAGGAACCAACCATTGAAAAAAAAAACAAAAGAGACCTAATTATTGAAGAAGAAGAAGACGAAAAAAAGAGCGAGACTCAGTATTAGCTTACTCAGGTTACTCGGGTGTAAGTGGTTTGGATAAATCGATGAAGCAATATCAATTAACATAGTTATCAATTACAAACCAAAAACCATAGTTACCAATGTTGGATAGCGGCACAACCAGTCCAAAATTTGCAGGGACCAGAACAAATACTATTTTAACAACGTAGATTTCATAACTAAAAAATATATTATTAATTAAATATTAAATGTATTATTAATTAAGGATTTGGTAAAGCATGAAAAAAAATATTTAATATTAGTATAAATGAAAAGTAAAAGATAAATAATTGGTTTTTAATGTGAATATAGATAAAAAAAATATATAGTATTAATATAAATGAAAAATATACTTACTCAAATTAATTGATTTTATGCAACAAAAGGGAAGGGATTAGAAAAAATATTTAGTATTTAGTATTACTTTAAATGTATTTTGTTTGGACATATAAAATTTATTTAGTATTAATATAAATAAAATATATATTTAGTATTAATAAAATGAAAACTATATTTAGAATTAAC
>Ga0209282_1001921_pt1 | contig 11730 bp, 4 predicted proteins | sample Mtrugardesep15_FD_187529 | JGI IMG/M metagenome (GOLD analysis project Ga0209282, IMG submission 187529) | Root nodule microbial communities of legume samples collected from California, USA - M. trunc garden sep15 (SPAdes) (version 2) | ecosystem: Host-associated > Plants > Roots > Nodule...
AAGAGGCAGAAAGGATACTAGGTTTGTCACCGGACACCTATTTCTCCGTCCATACCGATGACGAAGATGGGAAACCTCTTAGTGGAAGCTCCTTGCCTCCTCCTTTCCCACCCTGTACTTTAAGAACAGCGCTCACTAAATATGCAGATGTTTTGAGTTCACCTAAAAAGGTGCGTCTTTTGAGTTTTGCTGCACCTTAATTTCAATCTTTATCCCTTTATCTTGCTAACTTGTCAAGAGATTCACTTTATGTTGACAATAGTATTTTTTTGAATGTGTGTTCCAGTCTGCCTTGCTTGCCTTAGCCGCTCATGCATCTGATCCATCTGAAGCTGATCGACTAAGACATCTTGCCTCACCTGCCGGAAAGGTTGCAACTTTTTTTTTAATACCTTGAGGATTTAAATTAACTTTTTGTGCTTATGTTTCTCATTTGTACGTGGATCTGCCTTCACAGGATGAGTATGCAGAGTGGGTGATTGCCTCTCAAAGAAGTCTCCTTGAGGTTATGGCTGAATTTTCATCAGCCAAACCTCCAATTGGTGTCTTTTTTGCATCAGTTGCTCCACGCCTACAGCCAAGATATTATTCAATTTCATCATCTCCAAGGTTAGTTATATTTGCTACTCTTGCATTTTGTTGTTGCATGTGGGATTGTGCTGGCATGTAGAACTAGGGAGAAGCCTGTGGCTGAACACTTACTTGGAGACGCCTTACAGTTCTTTGTTATTCGCTCGTCTTTTACCATGCATTATCTTTCAAATCTTCTGGCTACCATTTTGCAATTTCTGAGGTGTTTGGACTACCAGATTCATTCGAAAATATTTTTTATCAACTTATTTGACCTTGAATTTTCATCAAGTTTTAAGTTTGGGCATATTTTAATTGGTATCCAAAGAGGAAAAGTGGCTTTGTAATTTTTCCCCTTCCTAATTTAAAATATTTTATGTTGTACTTACTGTTTGGCGGTTCGCTATTGCTCACAGAATGGCACCATCCAGAATTCATGTTACCTGTGCATTAGTGCATGATAAAATGCCCACTGGACGGATTCACCAAGGAGTGTGTTCAACTTGGATGAAGGTATTTATATTTACCTGATTCCTAAATTGTGGTCACTTAAACTATTTAAAACTTGTCGGGTGTAATTGATTTGAAAATTAGCTTTAAGTACAGCAATCAACTTGAAATCTGTCCACGGAAATGGTTAAATATTATTATCTGTCTGAGTTTTTCAGTAAATATACTCTGGTTATTCCTTTATTTCAAAGTATTAACTTACCTTTTGTTTTACTGTTCAGAATTCTACGCCATTGGAGAAAAGTCAGGACTGTAGTTGGGCTCCTATCTTTGTTAGGCAGTCCAATTTCAGACTCCCTGCTGATAGTAAAGTGCCTATAATTATGATCGGTCCTGGCACTGGGTTGGCTCCTTTCAGAGGTTTCTTGCAGGTTTGAACCAACATACTTGATGTTTGATCTGTTAATTCTCTCTTCCATCGAACTGTCTATGCCAATTATTTATGCGTTTTTATTTGCACTTCAGGAAAGATTGGTTCTGAAAGAAGAAGGAGCTGAGCTAGGCCCCTCTGTTTTATTCTTTGGATGCAGGAACCGTCAAGTGGTAAGTTGTTTGCTCTCCATGTAGATTTGTGACTTTAAACAGACAAGTAATGTGTGTGCATGTGAGTAGGGTAACATATTTTTTATGGGATTAATTTTTTTAAATAATATTTTTTATTGAAGGACTATATCTATGAAGACGAATTGAATCATTTCGTTCATGGTGGCGCACTTTCTGAGCTCATTGTTGCCTTCTCACGAGAGGGGCCTACAAAGGAATATGTCCAACATAAAATGATGGAGAAGGTGCTTACTCAATACTTTTAATTGTTGCCTTCTCTAATACTTTTAATTGCCACTTTACAATTTATACCTTCTCTTAAATCTTAATCAATACTTTCGGCTCTGCAGGCTTCAGATATTTGGAACATGATATCTGAGGGAGCTTACATTTATGTGTGTGGTGATGCCAAGGGTATGGCTAAGGATGTACACCGCACTCTGCACACAATTTTGCAAGAGCAGGTAAATATTCGCTGCCACATATTATTGGCTGACCACAATAGTTTTTCATTTGTGATATGTGGTTATCAACACATAATGCCAAACAATATATCTCTGTTAACTGGAGCATGATTACATCTTGTTTCTGAGTAGTAGATTATGTTGTCTATTTTAGCCTATAATTACTGTTCATGTTGAGTTTGCCTTCTAATATTTCACCATATCGTTAATTTTCTTTAAAGATGTATTGCTTACTAGCATGGTGAATTCAATATCTAACCAAGTTCCTATACTTATTTTAGGGCTCTTTGGACAATTCCAAGACTGAGAGCATGGTTAAGAACCTACAAATGACTGGCAGATATTTACGTGATGTATGGTAATGATGAACCGGGGTTATGATAAGACGCAAGTAAAGACTAGTAATGGATTGAAGATAATATTGGAAGGGCCTTATTTGACCCCTTTCAGTTATGCCCTCAAAAGAGGGAGAAGGGGTTTTACTTCTGCTTGTTACATCACGGCAACAATTCCTACGATTCTTTGTCACTATATTTTCAAATGGATTCTTTTTTGTTCGTGTAACTTATACTTTGTTTATACATAGATTATGTATTTTAGCTTTCTTATATTATATGAACCTGTAAGAAGGGTTCTGAGACGCAGACAATTCCTTGTATTGTAAACCTATAATAAAATTGTTTGCAGAAAAATGAGTATTATTTCTGCTAGTATTATATTAAATTTTGATATCCCAATTATCAGATGCAATTTCCAATTTTCATTACTGTTTTGTAAAGCATGTTTTTTTAATCAATGGCTTAGTGGCCAAGACCCACACACTGGAGAGGGGAGGGGGAGGGAGCCCAGGCACCATTCTCCTGCTATGCACTATGCGACAACATTGACGACTGTTTGGTTAAAGCATATAAGTGTATAATTTCTTAATTTTTTTTGAAGAAGTGTATAATTCTTGATTAATATTAAGTTTACATCTTACACGACGAAATATTTATAAAGATTTTTAAATGGCACTCTAAAAGAAATCTTAAAAACAATATAAAGTAAAGAAATCTTGATTAAGTTGCCATTTAGGGTCGACCCAAGCTAAAAGCAAACTAGACCTTTGTCTAATGCCTCAATTTTTTTTTTAACCAATTATACCCAATAGCTCATTTTATTATGGAGCTAAATATTTTAAGAGAAATAATAGAAATAAAAAATGATACACCAATTGATATACTAAATTATATAATAATGCTTAATTCTTTTTTAAATGTGTATATTGTTTATAGAATAATGTTAACAATTCATATAATTGTTGAGTTTGTCGAAAAAATTCAGAATTAAAGTTAATATCTTATCTAATATCAATGATGTGTCAACAAAGATTAAAATATATTTGTTTTATTGTCGAAATAATTTTGCATTCGAGACAGTTTGAAAAGTGAAATTTTGAATAAAAATGCATTATTTAGGTTTCACTTTGAACTCAATATATGTTGGGCCGCAGTCGACCTTGTTTCCGTTATCAAATTATTTTATCTTTTTAAACTTTTATGTAGAGATTGTACAATAAACATACCAACAATGAGTTGGTTCAAATGGTAAATTGAACATCTTAAACAAATGGTTATGGTTCGATTTCTGCCTCATTTATGAAGAAAATTCAGTTAAATAGGGGGAATTCACATTGTGTCCAATATATTTGTGAAAGATTAGTAATAATAAACAATACATGTACCAATTGAGTTGATAACGATGGTGTTAGCTGCCGTTGCAATGATGGTGACAATAATTGATCAATTAGGTGATGCCGTATTCTTCTTCAACCATATTTAGTTTAGTTCAGCAAACTCATCAATTTCTTTAACACCGAGTCCCTGACTATCATGAATTCATGATGCACGAAATGTTTCATCAATGTCAAGTGGTGAACAAAGTCAATAGTTGTTTGTGACAATGACACATACCGCTAGCCTGTAAGCTCGGACTCGGTTATGTTACAGGTTCTACTTTAATTGAATTGGCGATTTATTTGTGTTTTAGGTGGGGTGGGGGTGGGGACTTCAAAGCACCATCACCTACACTATATAGTAATTCAATGACCGATTCATCTAACTATATTCTTTCTACTATAGTACTATTTTCTAACTATATAGTGAGAGCATTAATCACTTGCAAAACTAACGTACTAGTCCTCTTTGTTTTGGGTACAATAACTTACCAGTACTAGTACTTACACATGATAATGGTCATTTTATATAGGTGTTCTCTTCTATTTTCTGTTGTAGTTGGAGTTGATGCTGTGAGTTGTATCGCTCAAATATGATACTGTCCTGTATGTTATAGCTTCTGCTCAACCTAGCTTATGTCACGGGCTGCTTTTTATTTTTAATAAATGTTCCCTTTGCTTTTTTAAAAGAAAAGGATTAGTAATTTGTTTTTGGCAAATGTTAACTATATCGTAAGGATACATGATAAAAAAACTCAATATTGAAAATATATATGTTTTAAATTTATGTATTCAATCAACAATGGATTGGTTCAACGACTTGAACCTCTTTAGTGTGTGGTTATAAATTCGATTCCTAACTCAATGTTTGAAAAAAGTATGAATGGAAGGAGAGAATTCACTTTATACACCTATATATTTTTTGACTAAGATTAGTTATTGTTAAACGGCGGTTAAAACTTTGTATAATATATCACGGTAGCCCAAACATTTTAACTTTTTAAAATTAAAATATTATATTTTTAAATACACAATTGTTATTTTCCGATTTCTTAACATGAGGTGGTGAGAGTATAACATTTATTGTTAGTAATTAATACTGTTGTTGAATTTAAAGCTGCATGAATTGCTAGAGGATTCCAGAAGTACGAAGACACCAAACTTTAGCCACTAACATTGTGCACCACTTGAGTGGTGTGCAATAGTGCACATGCCAACAACTATTAGCCGCAGAAATAAAAGTGAGTTTTTTAGGTATGCTTAAGAAAGGCTGTTCTAAAGAGGAAACTTATTAAGGGAGTAACGATTTTTTAAAAGTTTTTTTTTACATTTTTAAAGTTTAAAATAATTCTTACTTTTTGCAGGGTTAACAAAATAAAATGAGATAATATAGTTAATGATAGTATGTTATAGGAAAAAATATTCATCAAAATCAACAAAAATTAAAAATATATATTTTGTTATATTTGATACAATTATTTAGTTATTTTCCTTTGCAACCCTAAATAACTTATTATTCTATCTATTTTTTCTCTGCAAAAAATGTTCCTTGGAAATTCAAATCATAAATAAAATGATATTTAACGTAATTTTCATGTTTATTAGATGAATAATTTGTCTTTGTAAAAAAAATCATTAATTTGTCCTTGAGAAAAAAGGGCTACCACATTTCTTTAGGTATGGAACTGGTATCAAGGGGAAATTTCGAATTGTGTAAACATATGATAATTTGCTATCCACGTTACATCGATAAATGGAGAAAGAATTGGAGTTTGGAATTGAGACATGCATTTAGAAAAGGGAATTATTGTACTAAATGTTTCGATTATGACGGGAACCAATTTGGAGGATCAGTTAATTGTCCTGGTGAATGGTCCCGCTCATGTCTAATGTTATTCATTGCTGACTGAATGGGAATTGCCTATGGTAGGAGCTAGTGTAATTTCTGTTTTCCCATTTGAAACAACTACAAACTTTCCTGTCTTCCCATTTGAAACAACCTACAAACTAAATGCTGATTTCCAATAGTATAAACATCAGATTTCCAGTGAATCACGACATATAATTTGAACAATTTAAACATAGACTTCCGATTGTTGAGGGTATCATTGATTCAAACCTCTACACACAACTAGACAAGAAAAACCGACTCATTTAAGTGAAGATACAAAAACGGTAAATAGAGTTTTCTTTGTCATAAAAGTCAATTCTAGTCATCCGCAGCATCTTCGATTTCTTCATCCTCTGGTACTCCGCGCATGTAGAGAACATTGTTACACCTACAAATACAAACAATTGAATTAGACTTGACTATCATATTTGAGAAATGATACTATTAAAAGAGGTCACACAGACTGTGCCAAACTTTTCATCAAAAGATAAAAAAATATTAACAATGCTAAAGCCAGACATTTTGACCATGCTCAGAAATACAACACCAATATATTCACACCCTTTTAATAAAAAAATATCATTGACAACACACCATAAATACAACGCAAGGATAACAGTATGACATGAATTTCACCTGTTCTAAAAATATTATGTTTACAAATCCATATATAAAAACAAGAGCAAACTTTATGACATCATCACACCTTTGATGTTTATTTGGGGAGTTAATAAAATATGTCATAACTAAGACATATCCAAGCTAACGAAGACATAACCAAGACATGGGGTTTTGTTTGGCACTTCAATTGCTTTAACAGTGGAGGAGAAAGCTCTCCTAGAAGGAGAAGCGGCCCGTTTGGATTGACTTATTTAGGCTTATCTAGTTACATAAGTTTTGTAAGACTGTTAGGGAGAACTCATGAAAAAAACCTGTTTTGTAAGACTGTTTGGGAGAACTCGTGAAAACAACTTATGATGATTTTCAAAAGCTATTTTCGGCTTGTTTTCATAAGTTCTCTAATATAGTTTATAAAAACACCTTATAGCATACACAAAAACAATTTAAATTTATTTCATCTTTTGCCATAATATATTATGTAAGCTTATCATGATAAGTGCTTGTGCTAAGCTGCAAATAAGCTTTGTTTATCCAGACATGCCTTAGGTATTGCGCACAGTCTCAATTGTCAGGCAACTTAATGTTGAATCAGGTGCTAATGGTAACATTAACGGGATATTGGGTCACATCTTTTAGTGATTATTTGGGCTCTTTTAGTTCATCTGGTTTGGGCAAGGCCCATTGCTTCAGAAGCATTTCCTTGTCATATTAGAAGAGCTAACAATGCAGCACATTTGTTGGCTAAGCATGCTCTTGTAGAAGTAATAGGACTTGGTTTGAAAAATATTCTTATTTCCTTTGTATTGTTTTAACAGCTGAGTCAGCATCCTCTTAATAAATGTTTCTTTATTGAAAAAAGAAAAGAGCTAATCATACAGCTAATATAAGCAAAAGAATTGTAAAAATGAATTTTTGAGCAGTAAATTATAAACCACCTAGGTTGAGGTCACTTTATTCAAATCAACAAACAACAGGATTCAGAAATCATATAGAAATATAGCATATATCTTCTGGCTCGCAAACATGTAATAGAAGCAGAGTATAAAAAGAGATGTCAAATGCTAGATAAACATAACTTTGTTCCCTGATTTGACATCAATTTCAAAACACATTGAAAAATCAAAACCATATTGAGAAATCATGTGCTACACAAACCAGTAGCAAAGAAAATAGTTGGGATGCAAGTTACCTGATTAAAATCTCTCCTAAATTCCCAGTAAAGTTTCCCTCAATGTACTCTTCAGTGTTGGCCAGCTACACAGAAGTTCACAAATATTAAAAATTAGTTAAAGTTGTAGCAACCAAGCCAAAAAAGTACAAAAAAGAATTGTCAAAACCAGCACCAATGAGTGTATCTAGAATTGTACCTGCAAATTCATGTAGGAATCAACTGAAACAAGGTAACCTGCATAATGAAACCAAAACAAAAAATACAATTAATAACAGATTATTAAAAATATGCATACACTGTTTAATTCAAATAAAATAAACACTGAAATGAAACATATATCTGTTTATAATACAGAAAATTTGCAACATATAATAAAGGATTTACCTTTGTACTCCATTCCCCATTTGAGTTTCACAATAACAGGCTTTCCAGTCAAATTGTTCAAAAAAGGCTTGGGGTTAACAGGTATAGTCTGCAAAACATAAATTTGACAAATAATACACATTAAATCACAAATAATTCTTCAGAAAATTAGTTCGTATTAAGGAACAACGATGATAAATTAATCGAATTTATAGAAGATGTTGATCGGAGTGAAAAAGATACTTACGGCCATCGTAGAACGGATCGAAAACGAAGACGACGAAACGGTGGATGCTTTTTCCTCTCTGTTTCAGTAGCTTGAAGTGAAAATTAGGGTTTTCGTTTGACAAATTGAAAATTAGGGTTTTGTCGCGAAGGAAACTTGGAATGGATTTCGTTATTTTTTGGGTAACCCAATGGCCCATTCAGGGAAATTCGGCCCACGGTTAAATGAGTGTCATTTACTTCCCACATACCCCTTATTTAAAATAAAAGATAAGAATAATGATGTTTGTACTAAGGGTGGGAAAAAAACAAAAAACTAAACCGAACTGTTGAACCGAACCGCTATGTAAAAGTTATGAACTGATCCATACCTAAAAGCAGCAGTTATTAAGCGAACCTTTTTGATCAAAAATCAAAATTGAACTTGATTCCAAATTGAACAAATAACGTTGATTTGTTCATTGTGTTTGCTTTGCTGAGTTTCTTTTACTGTGTTTGTTTGCTAGTTTTTTTGCAAAATTGAGGTTTCTCTAATTACTTCCCACGTACCCCTTATTAATAAAAAAAATAAAGTAATAATATTTGTATAACCATTTTGTCCTACCTATCTTTTCTTCCATCCATGTTGATAAACTTAAGTTTAATTTTAAAGGTATGTTTTATTCACAAAATAACAAATACTTAACTGTTAACGTAGTAGTACAGTACATAATTGTACAAGATAAGACAAAATTGTACTAAAGAGACACAAAAATATATTTTATTTTATGTTGAAAAATAAAAAGGATATTTTGGTATTTTTATAATCTATCCTAAAATAAAAATAAAAATAAAAAATACATTATTGTAAAAAGGATATTTAGGTTAACTGAATAGCTAATGTTTTTGGTCCATAAATATGATTATATACATTAATCATTTAATGAATCTAAAAAGTTTTTTTTTTTATAAATGTGATCAGATGAAGTATGGTAGGTTCCGTATCATTTTCTCCTATCTATCTTTATATATAAGGACATTAGTGTCTTATTGCATTTTCAAGGGATCACATGTGTAGCCAATTAGGAACTTAAACGCAATTAAATTCCGTTGAATTATAATCCCTTCGTTCTACAATACATATCGCAATTTCATAATGTGCACTGTTCACATAATATATTTTAATAATATTTTTTAACTAATATATAAATACAAATTGTAACATGTTTTTTTGAGTTGTCTCAATGAATATTTTCAAAATAAAAAATTTATAATTTTTATTATACATAATTACATATATTAATGATCAAAGTTGTGTATTGATTTATATTCGGCGGTTGACAATGACATCTATTTTAAAAGTTTGCTAAATTGTATTTTAGAACGGAACAAGTAATGGTTTGCCAAATTGTTTCATAGAACGGTGACTAACTTTTTTTTAACTATACTCCAGCTTGTTTAAAGGCCATTCCAGCTTGTTTTGCTAAAAGTTTAAGGTGATTTAAAATATATTTAATGATGTCGTACTTCTTGTGTTTAACAGTAATCATGGTCAACATTATCCAACTTATCCTTGAAACTAGGCTCTGCCCACATTGAGTTGAAATAGTGACCCTTGAAGCCATGCATACAATGTGAACCAGTTAAGCTAAAACATGCCGTCGAAAATAAATAATTATACCCTAAATTGTTAGTTACAATTATTAATTGTTTACTGTTTCACGAAGAAAATAAGAGCTTTTAATTAAGAGTTTAGGGGAACCCTTAAATTATAGTGACATGCATCTACTATTTAGTTGAATAATCACATGTCTCTTATTTTTTATGAAGAAAAAAAAAAGTGAGTTGGGTGTCGGAAACTCACTATAATTAGAGCAGGTTTGCAAAGCTTAACAAACGCTAACAAACTTATTTCAATATATATTACCTATCAACGAGATTCTATCCCAGAATACGGAGCTTGAACTCATACCCTTACAAATCTAAATATGCTTCCATTGATTAAGATATTTGGATTTGTCGCTCATTGTAAAACAATAAGTCAACTTCCTATCCACAAATCCAACATGTATTTGCAAATATTTTGGAGGTTATATAGTTCTCGAGGGTTTTAGGAGAGTAACTAACTTCCTAACTAAACTTTTAACTATAGTTACCATTAAGTAACTCTAGTTTATTCTCACTATGCTCTAATAGGTTTTGTATCAGTTTATTTATTATTTCAATTTCAATTTCTTTTGTGACCATTTATTTTAAAAAAAAAATCGTAAAAGGGTTTGTATTTGTGTTTTGCATGTTCCACTTCATATACTACTAGTAGTAGGGTACCAGTAACTACTTGAATTCATTGCTTGTATTTTTAGATTTTTAGTGATCGAGCAAATTAAACGCATTACTTTGGGTCTCTAAATGTTGCAAACCTTTCGGCGACTGCAGCGCGGTCGTCTCCGTTGCTCATGCACACTGCAATTTTCAAGATTGTTTTAAGCTTTCTTTAGTCTAATCTCGTGTGCAAAGCTTATAAGCTTGCTTTTTCTTGACGCATTCAATTTAAATTGCATGGCCATCCCAATGAAAATTGTAGTATTATTGTATTTGATCTCGACAACAGCACCCACCATAAATTTAAATGCAAGATTTTTTTTTTACACAATAAATTTGAAGGTTTAGGTATTAGAGATGGAAATAGGTTAGACCGACGGATCGAGTGTGATATAAAACCTAGTATTTTCGGATCTAAATTAGATTATATCTTTTAATTAATCGTAAACCTATTCTTTGGAGATATATATTATTACTGCTATGTTCAGCTCACAAGATGCAAATCATTTACTTTCCATGTCAAGTTACGGTACTATTGATCGTCATGAATTTGCTTGTAAGTTTACCAATCATGGATAGTATAGTGTAAAATCGCCCTACCATATTAGAGTGGATGACCTAGTGGAGAAATAGTATTCTTCGTATTAGTGAGAATTGGATGAAAATATGGAACTTGGAAATTTTCAAAAAGTAAAGGTGTTCCTTTAGCGTGTGGTGCAGGGTTGTCTTTCTAGACATCGTCACCAAGCGTGTGGACTGAATCGTTTCGATCATTGCATTCATTGTGATATTAATTATGAAAACGAACGGGATACATTTTTTGGGTGTAACAAAGTCCATTAGGTTTGAGCCGTTAAGGGATTATGGTCAACCATTCATGGTCTAGAGGAAACATTTGCACATGTGCATATTCAAAAACATTTTATAGTAAGTCATCTTCTCTCCTCTCCCCAAAACCCTTCTCTCCCATACATACCCTTAACCGGTTTAAGAGATAAGTACTAGTAGTATGAAAATTGAGTGAGATATTTTGAAAGGGAAAATCCAGCAGTAAGAGTTATAGGATTTGAGAATACTATTAAATATGATCTTGAAAAAGTAAAACTAAGCCACGAGAGTGGGGTGGATTCTAGACATCTATCTGACCACTCCCGACATTTGTGCTTACTACTTGTACATTTTCATCTCTCAACATCAATCAAATATATATATATATATATATATATATATATATATATATATATATATATATATATATGGCAAATTCTATGGTACACCCACAAATATGAGTGTATTAGTACACCAAATCAATAAATTAATAGTTAAAAGTGTTATTTTTTGAAGAGAAAAAATGTTT
>Ga0209282_1001922_pt1 | contig 11728 bp, 7 predicted proteins | sample Mtrugardesep15_FD_187529 | JGI IMG/M metagenome (GOLD analysis project Ga0209282, IMG submission 187529) | Root nodule microbial communities of legume samples collected from California, USA - M. trunc garden sep15 (SPAdes) (version 2) | ecosystem: Host-associated > Plants > Roots > Nodule...
CAAAAAAAGTTCCATTGTGAAATCTATTCACATATGTTACATTTTTTTTTTGGAGAGAATATACATATGTTACATGAATTCAACTAACGTAAGCTTATCAAATCCAAATTTGATAATTTTACTTAAAACAATGTTAATATGCAGTCGATTGACTTTGAGTAAGAAAATTGGATGCAGTGAACAACACTGGTAATGTAATAAATTACTTATTACTTTGTTTTCCAAATTATGAACATGTTATCAACAATACCTCATCTTTACAACTTTTTAGTTTTGTTTGTGTAAAAAAAAGTTTTGTTTTTATATGTTTGCTACGCGAAATGATTCATTGATCGTTAAACTAAAAAAGTTGTCTAGAAAAAAGAATTGTGGTTGCGATTTTAAGATATAACACAACCACAAAACGTCGGAAGAAAGACAGAGTTAACTCTTAGCTGAAGACATAAATGGTATGCATAGACTTTGAAATAGCTTTAAACCTATAAAAGGTATATCTATACCCAAAAAATGTTATCGTCGGTTTAGAACTAAAATGTAGCATCTAATTACCATGATGAACATGGTAATGGTGTGTATCAATATAGAAAGGTGCATCATATTCTAGATAATACACATAGCACTTCCATGTACCAATGTCCATCACTTTAGATTATTGGCATTACATATGATATATCTAGATCAGGATGTAATTTTTTGTGACATTCGCCTATGTACAATATCAACATGATGATAATGATAACCTTGTAGAGTAGTAGAGTACTATAAATGTTCAGAAAATAAACTATGTGTGATAATGTTGGCGTCATTGTTATTGTCAACGATAAATATATTTTCTTGATGAACGCAATTCTACATGTTTTTCCGAGGACAAGTAATTTTTAATTTTTTTTAGAGAGTAATTTATTTTGTTTGTTTGTTATGTATGCAAGAATGTAAAGGCCAAGTGCAAGGCCACTGTGTTTTCGAAGGAGACATAAGAAATGACTATGCAAGCAAGGGATTTTCTTGTGAGGTATTTGATGAGGTTGAGTATGATCCACAATTGGATGCATTTCAGGGATTTTCTGTGATTGCTTTTATTTTAACGATTATGCACATGAGTAGTGGTTTATTCTTCAGAAATAAGTATTTGTGGTGATACTAATTATGTAATCATTTTACTCAAATTTAGTTATCTGTTTATTAAAATTTACTCTTTTTCTAATAAGTTTCAAATTAAAATTTATTTCGAGTAGTTTTTCATGAAAGACATTTTCTATTGATTTTTTAAAAATATTTATGATCCTTATAAATATACTAACTTTTCGTTTTAGTCATTTTAAATTTTTTCTTAGACTTTTAATCCTTCAAAATTTTCTACCACCACTTTTAGTCTCAACTTTTTAGTCAAATCATGTGTAGTTTTTATAGATCTCAATGAAATTTACATAAATGCGTAGAATATTATAACAATCTCTCCGTAAAAAATTAATTTTTTAACAAACTGTGAATTAAATATAAATTTTTAAGGGAAAAAAGTATGAAAATTCATATTTAATTCTTGTTTTTTTAAAAATTCTATTTGTTTTAGAGATTCTTTTAATACTCCAAATATTCCAAAATAAAATTCATTCAAAATATGAAGTCTAGACATTTTTTATGAAGACTAAAACGAAAAGTTTATATATTTATAGGAACAAAAACATAGAAAAGTTTATATATTTATTACGGTAAACAAACACAAAATGATTTCTATTTTTCAAAAAACCTCGACCGAGAACCATAAATTTATGTATTGTTCTTACCAACTGAGTTAACAGTTCAAATAATCTAAACAAATCATTTTTATTTTTTAATAAATTCATTTAAAAAACATAAATACAACCTATTAAAAAAATTAGATTAAAAAGAAAAAGGGATAACAAAGTGATGATGAAGGTTGAGTGGCAGTTATCTGCGTAGTTTAAGTTCCAGTTTTTTTTGGTTGCTATCACCAGCTTACAGTAGTTCCATTCACAGAAAATGGTTGCTCTGTTTTCTGTGCCATTGCCCATATTCAAAGTCGTGGCTGAAACTAATGCTGACTCATTCCCTTCCTTTCTTCCCAAAGACGTCAACGGAATCAAAGACCCTTTCGCTCGAACCCTCGCTACGCGAATTCAAAGACTTCCCGTTCCCGTAAGTAAAACCTTTGCTTCCTCTTTTCTTATTGATAATTTAATTAATATAATATCACGTTCCTTTCTTATATTATATTATATGCACACGTTGTATTGTATTATTATTATACTCTTAGCTGGTTTTAGACTTTAGTGGACCAGTAAATATGTAGCACCGACGCTTCAAATTGAAGATGTATATGGTGTTCACACGCGTAAGTGTGTGACACCAATATGACATCCACACATATATAGATATATTCTATGTGTTTTTGTGGTAATGTAATGTCAATTTAACCTTTATTATGCGATTGAGCCAGGTTACTCTGAATTACGTGGAAAGGGATGAGAAACTTTAATCAAATGATATTAGTTATAATAATTGTTTATAATAGGATATTATGGAAACTATGGAGTCTATTCCTTTTCATTTCATTTAGTATTTCTATTTTTCTTCCTCCTATAACTTGGGAGTCGCACAATGGATAAGAGATGGTTTGAACATGTGTTTATAAGTGGGGGCAATCCTCACCTTACAAGCTGGTTTTGTAACAATGAGTTAGACCAAATATAAAAACTTAATAGATACAACCAACACATTGTTTATTGATTCAGTGCGGGTCTAAGGTTAAGGCCGCTAAAGCCGTTGCTTTAGGTTTCTAGCCCTACTCACACCACCTCCTACGCAGCGCATCAATTTTATGATTTCACATCCATTTTTATACATAACAGATATTATGCGTATGATTTGACTATGAATCCATTCCCATCATTTGTTCACTATAAGACTTCTCCTTGCTTTAGGTCTCACCTTACTTAAGGTTTTCTTTATACTAATCATCCCACCATTGCTTAATTCTTGATTAAGGTCACTCAACAATACTCGTGTGAGGGGATATAAAGATGGCTCGATGGCCGGGGTGGGGGCGTTAAGGAGGGTAGTAATAAGGAAGTCGAGAGTTTGATCCCCACTCTAAACATGATACTAACATTGACCGCTTAAAAAAAAAATACTCTGAAAATCTGAACAGTTCCATATTTTCATATGATCCAAACAGGTTAAGTTCTCTGAAAATCCTATCATGAGTAGTTGTGTGAAGCCACTGGTGCAGAACAAGGAAAATCCAGTTGTCCTTTTACATGGTTTTGACAGGTGCTAAAAAAATATGCAGGAGACAGAATTAGTTTGTACATTTTCTTTCTGAAGTTACCCTTGGATTTCACTCCTCCTTATTGTTCAGCTCATGCTTAGAATGGAGATACACATATCCATTGCTTGAGGAAGCTGGTCTCGAGACATGGGCCATTGATATTCTTGGTTGGGGTTTCTCTGATTTAGGTTTGCTTCACTACTTTTTCTATGTTATGTTCATTCCTTTCTCTCTTCGCTTCATTTTAGTCATGTTTTCTTCTATATCTCTTATATACATCAGAGAAACTTCCTTCCTGCGACGTGGTATCAAAGCGCGAACACTTTTACCAGGTACTTGTATGCTAATTAATGAGCTTTCAGTTTTGTAATGAAACCTTGATAGCTTTGTTGCTGGAGTGGGCATTTTAAAGTTATATATAAATTATAATTCTTAAATACTTTCTAGTTTTTATCATTTGTTATCATATTGTGTGATTCGGTGTAAGAAATCATATATGTTATAGGCTATCTTCTAAAGAAATGGTTGTCTTCACATATTAATGAATTTCTTTCCGCACCTATTTATTTTACTTCAACTTGTTTCGCTCTGTGTTGAGGGTGAATTGGTTTATCTACCAGTTTTGGAAATCCTACATTAAAAAGCCGATGATATTGGTTGGTCCAAGCCTTGGTTCTGCTGTTGCCATCGACTTTGCAATCAATTATCCAGAAGCTGTATGTGCTATCAAATAATTAAATTTTTGAATATATTTACAGTGCCAAATTTTTGAAGAATTTTTTTATGAAAAGATAGTTTTATCAAGTGACTATGCCATGATCTGGTCATTTTTCAGGTGGAAAAGCTTGTTTTGATTGATGCTAGTGTATATACAGAAGGGACAGGAAACCTAGCAACCTTACCTAGAGCGGTAGCTTATGCTGGGGTGAGTATTTCTCGTACTTAAAAAGCCTTAAGCCCTCAGCCACACATCACTGGCAATTATCTAGAAAACTATTGTTAGGTCGTAAAGAGAGCCTAAAACACAGGAGAGATCTTCACGTAGAATCTTAAGGCATTGAGTGTACGGGTCGTCTAACTTATATGTTGTTGCTCAACACTCTCATTTTCATCCAATGTCGGACTTCTAACTCACACTTGATGCTTGACAGTGTTAACAGTTTCTCCCTCAAGTGTGAGTCAATCCACTCATCACATATGTTCCCCCTCCTGCAGAAGCTTTTTCATCCACATACATTTATACCTACATCGACGCAGAACATCAAAAAGTCACGTCACGTCACCTAACCACCACATAGTCCATCAGACTTTCGATACAAGGAGTCGATCACCTTTAGCCCAAACGCCTGTGACACCACTGTTGGGTCACAATGGGAGCCTAAAACACGAGTGAGATCTCCACATTGGGAAAAAGGCAACCACGCAAGTGGTTTGGACAACAAATCTTCATTCCAAAACATGAAGGCATTGGTTATATTAGTCGCTTCACTGTTGCTCAAAATTCACATTTTTATCCTATATATTGGATTTTTAACTCACAATTGATAGTCTAACAGTTATATCATATTATTTCTCGATGTCCCTAGCTGGAGCTGGATAATTCATATTTATGTGTAATTATCTAGAATATTATTTCATAATCTATCTTTGTAAAATGTTTTAACAGTTCAACTTCCCCTACTAAAATGAAATTTAATTTATTCATTTTTTTGGGTCTGCCCTCTCCATGATACCTTTAAGCAACTACATTCTTAATTTGCCGTATTTTAGAAATCACATTTGTTTCTTTGACATCAGTTAGTCTTTCTCCTGCCAATCAAACAAACCAAAAGTACATAATGAATTTATCTTGGATGGCTCATAACCTCTTGGAGTTAGCAATTGCTTACTGGTTTCTAGCTCATACCATTTACATGTGATGTGAGCTAGACTCAAGCAGTAATTTGCAAGGTTTTGGTGTCTCCTTGATTCAAATTTCAAGCTGCTCTTTCAATTTTTACCATTTAAAGCTTCAAAATGTTGGGTTTTATGACTTTGGCGAAGTTTGAGAGCTTCTGTGCGTATTTCTTAACAATAAATAACCACGTGGACTTTTCTAGTGATGTCTATCCTCCTTGGCTATGTATCATTCCAACCAACTCTTCTGTCTCAGTCTTCTCAGCAGTTTTGTTGAGTTATTTACAATAGTACAACTAGTGCTTATCTGTTGTATGCCGCTCTATTATCTCTGACATCCTTAGTTGTCTTTCCAACTATGGGCTATGGATACCACATTGTATTTAGGGTAATTTTGTTAAGAACTCAAGGGGAAGTATCAAAATAGTAAGGTTGTTTTTAAGAACTTTGTTTGGAAAGTTGTCCTTGTTGGATGATCATTTGATAGTAGTGCTACACTGTACTTGACCTGATTTTTGTATAAGTAGGTGTCGGTGCTTGGTGTTATTATACATATCATTCAATCTTACATTATTGATTGTTCATAGTTCCTTTTCTATTTCCAGTCTTTTTCACATTATTGCAATAATCTCATTCAATAATGTTTGATTAACCTCTTAGCTAGAATTTTTACTTTCATGGGGAGAGATAAGTATGAGAGGATGGATGCTTAATGTTTTGAATGATGCAAGTTACACTCACCACTGGCTCTGTTTTGAATCAGGTATATTTATTAAAGAGCGTCCCGTTACGTGTATATGCAAACTATTTGTCCTTCACCAACATATCTTTCAGTACTAGCCTGGATTGGACTAATGTAAGTTGCTTGATCCAATTTTTTTCATTGTTTTAGAGGATATGATGTATATATTTTGAATATATTTTCTAGCTCGTAACAAACCATTTGGCAAATGCACACTTTGAAGATTGTATGCTTGTCTACGACAGCCAAGAATCCAAACATCCTATTTTGTCATAACAAGTGTTAGGATTATGAGATGCAGTTTATTTTTATTGTCTAGAATAGCTCTTTAGATTGCACTTCCTAAGCATCTAATCTCTTACCAAGGATATCAACCATAGCATCTTCATATCATATTAATTGACATTTGCATACTTTGTCATTTTTATGTGTAGCAGAACAAAGTTAGATAACATGATTTTCATATATAATTTTGTATAGATTGGCCGCTTGCATTGTTTATTGCCTTGGTGGGAGGATGCCGCGGTTAATTTTATGATCAGTGGCGGCTACAATGTTGCTTCGCAGATAAAAATGGTATTTCCGGTGTTACAGATTTATGATGTTACTTCTGTTATATTCTATTTTTGTTAAAAAACATGATGGATACTCGAAAGAATCCTCAGATTAGTGGTACAACTAATTTAAGTTTCATATACTTACTAAAAAGATTTGGCTTTCAAATTTGTTTAACAGGTAAAGCAGAAAACACTCATAATTTGGGGGGAGAATGACCGCATAATCAGCAATAAGCTTGCAGTGGTTAGTTACTATACAACAATCTTCTATATTATGTGAAAATAACGATCTTGGCATATAAATTGTCTTATGAATACTAATGTTGCAATTAACTTTTAATTTACCCTTTTAGCAACTGCACTGTGAATTACCTGATGCAATTATACGCCAAATACCCGATTGTGGACACCTTCCTCATGTTGAAAGACCAGATTCTGTTGTGAAACTCATTAAGGAATTTGTTCAGAAGGATGCCAAGACAGTAAATCAATATGTTCCATCATTATGAATGTTGAATACCCTTTTGCCATTCAACAGAGAAATGACAGAATGTTTGGCATTTTTTCCAAAAAAGGAACCAGTAGTGATGGAGCTTTGAATGGTTATCAATTCAGTGGGGCAACTGGTCACTAGTGGAATCATTGAGTTATGGAGTATAGTACAACTTTTTTTTTTTTAAATTATAATTTATAAATTTCATTTTTAAAAAATTGTAAAACATGTCACATCATATTTTATCAATCCATATACTTTAATAGACATTTCCATGCTTATTTTTAATTGATTTTGACTATGAAACACTAACAGAGACGCTAGACACGATACTCAGACGACAAAATCATTGCAAGACAGGTTTATCTCAACCCTTTTCTTGTAAATAATTACAGCATAAAATAGGTTGGAAATTCAAAGGAATCATTCTACACATAAGCAAGTATCAACCTCCATTTACTAGAAGAATCATGCACTGATTCATTCAGATGTGAAAAGAAACAGATTCACGTAGATGGTACGTCATCTTTTGAATAGAAAAACCAAATTAAGTGGATACAATCTATCTATTTTCAGTATAAACTTTCATTGTAAGTATTTCTTTCATAAGTATCAAATCTAAGAGGTTCAAGGAACCAATTTCCTTGTACTTAGACAAAGACACGTTAAATTATTGTAAGTCCTTTATTTATTTTATTAAGAGTAGACGTGTTTCCCTATGTCGATTGTGTTTTCAATTACAGGGAAAAGCATTACTATTTATTTAAGATTTGTCGCTGCATGTCATTACGTCAACAAAAAAATTATTCTAAGTCCTTATTGACTTTTAGGAGCAATTGCGTCCAATTGAAAAATTATTCCACGGCATGAAAGACATGCCAAAACCGAAAGAGAGATGGCAGAAAAATTAACAATGCTATGCTATCATCTTGTATTGTTGATACAGTGACCTTTGAACAACCTATATGCTACTTTTCATGTAGCCAAAACCAAAATAAAAAAGATGATGATATCTAAATAATCAACACGGATTCCACAAATGACCCAATTTGAATTTCACTCCGATGTGAGGACATCGTCGGTGGGGTGGATGATATCTAAGTATCTCGACGTCCTTTGTTTTTTAGGGTACTCGCCTAAACTTTTATCTATATATATAACAAAAACATTTTTAATTATTTTGATATCACATCATTCATCTTTGAATTTGCTAGGAATGTCAAAGGCAAATTGAAGATGAAGCCGGCTAGCATGAAATTGAACCATAATAAACTAGGTTATAAATGGGGTAGCTGGCTTCTATATAAATTAATTAAAAAATAGTTCCAGTCACAATCTTAGATATACAAATGAGAAAAGGCTAAAACGAAACCAATGAAGTTCTACTTCTACTTCTACCCCATTTTATCATAATCAAAATATAGCCAGTAACAAGAAACCAAATTCCCTACTTAATTTTTCAACTTAGAAGAAGAAAACAAAATTGGGTTTTGATTGTAGATGATTCTCATAAGTAAAATTACATAATAACCATCATGTTGTTGTGCAAAATCTCATCCACACATCAAACCCCCTAAAATTTTCCTAATTCACTATTAGCATTGTACCTTAGTTTAGACCCTGAAGGCTAAACACATAGTAATAACAAGGGACAATAGCAACATGGTGTTGGTGTTTTTCATACAAGACTCTCCAGCTGCAGAGTTGCCATCAATTGTAGATGATGGACTTATTCCAAACGCATTAGGACTACCCGCAGTTGATCCGCTGCCTGTGCCGGTTCCGGTTCCAGTGCCGGTTCCGGTTCCAGTACCGGTTCCGGTGCCTGGAGTTGAACCAGGTGAACCAGTTGATGGAGTTCCTGCATTGCTGCAAGAAAGTCAAGATAAAAAGATCAACATAGATCTTGAAAAAAATATAAGATGCACAATTAATAAACTTCATTGTTACATAGATTAAGATTGTATGCAATCAACAATTCCACGCAATAATTTAGTTAGATTAAGATTAGACAGTTTAGATATCAATGTTGGTTTGATTTTTGAAAGAAACTCAAATGCCAACCTTGAATTCTAAACCGCCCAATCTCGATTTTGCAATTACCAATGCGTGGAATTGCTGACGGCAGGCAATCCAAATCCGAGCGTAGACGTCGGAAATATCAAAATCATGCCAGCTATTATTTCCAAGAGAATCTTGGCTAATGTGCAAAGTAAACTAGTAGCTCCATAACAACATTTGACAGTATTGAAATATTAAAATAAAAATAAAAAATGCTAGCAATGCAATTTTAGATGATACTAATTGAAAATTGAAATCACACACAAAAGTTCGATGATGTTGAACTAATCTATACCTCCAAGTCTAATCACACAAAGAAAAATTGTAAACTTAAAATACAATTCTCAGGAATTGAAAAATCTGGTGAAATCACCTTTAGATCCATACATGGAAAAAGGACTGAATAAAGTGAAAGCTAACCATAAAATGCTTATCAGAAATAAGAATTTTCCACAACATTACCACTTCACACTCAACAGACTCAAAATTCCTTGAATTGCAAAACAATCACTCAATTCACTTGATTCATACATAAATAAACAAAACAACATTAAAATAAAATTACAGAACAAGATCAATGACAAAAAAAACATACCTTGGACTTGAAGGGTAAACACATCCAGATGCTGCAGCTGTAAAAATCAAAAGAAACAAAAATTACAGGAAAGAGAGGAAAATCAGTAAGAGTAAAATCCAACAAAAAATGTTTTGTACTTACTTGGAGGCGTTTGAGTAGGTGCTGCAGCTCCAGCAAAATCACAGCTACCTTGAACATTACCCTTTCTCTGGTAATAGCTATTAACAGCATAGTTACAATGATCCTTCACAGTGTTGGGTTGGAAACAAGGTCCATTTTGGAGAATAGGGCTACAATCAGCTCCAGCTCCACAAGCATAATCAATTGCCTTCTGAAGGAGTTGACTAGAGACACCATCTTTGCATACACAGTATAAAGCACCTATTCAACAAAACATACTTAAATTCACACCAAAATAAGATGCATGCAATTATTTTTCCCCTGTTTCTTAAAAAAAAAAGGTCAAAATAATATTTCATACAGAAAATCTTTCATACAATGAATTAAAACAACAACAGAGTTTCATACCATTCATAGGAACCAACACCAGGGAAAATAAAAAGGACGAGTAAAAATAAATAAATAAAAATGTTGAAACTTGAAACACAAACAAAAAAATTTAATATTTGTGCTTACTTGAGTGATCAGTGAGGGACAGGAAAAGCAGAAAATAGACCAGAAAAGCCATAGCTGATTTTGAAGTGAATCAGATGTTTGGGCAGAGTGAAAGAAAAAGAGATGAAGTGATGAAGAGAACAAGCGTTTTTTTCTTTCTAACCCACTTATGGCTTTTCACGTTCTTCTCTCTACTCTAGTAGTCCTGATATAAGAGTGCGATAAAATTTAAGTTAATATTTTTCCAAAATAAAAACTTTTTAAAAAATATTGTCTTAAAATAACCCTTGATTCATTTTCCAATAAAATATTAATTTTTTTTAATTATAACTTTAAATAATATTATTTTCATGACTTTCAATTCAATATATTTTACTTTGCATTTATAATAATGAAAAATGCACCAATAATTGACAAAAACACTTAAAATCATTTTTCAATTTCCTTTACTCATGCATTTTTTTTTCTTATGTGAAATAAGCAATGATACACTTAATTTAGGACGGAGGAAGTATCAAATTAAGAGTCTTGTTAACTTATACTCTAAAGCCCATGTTAAAGAATTAAAAAATTTAAAAATTATTGAAAAAATAAGTGTTACATGCTTTAAGAAAAATCACATCTCTTTTAAAACAAACAGGTCATGTTAACGAGTGTTCCCAATCCATTCTTTAAAAAAATCAAATATTTCAATTTTCAATACATTAATTATACACATTTTCACAAATACTTGCTACTTATGGTCCTTAAAACTGCATCAGAGACACTTGTTAACATTTCTCTAAGCAAAACTATCATATATGCTATACTCCTCCATTCCTTGATATAAGCACTTATTGTTTTTTTTCACTTTTATTAAGAAAAATTGGTAGTATGGTTATTTGTCTCTTTTATATATGAATGTATCCAAAAAATACCTTTCGTAAACTCCATCCATCTTAAAATAATTGAGTCATTTGTAGAAGACACTTAATGATATTATTTAGGGATTTATCTAGAAAAAACAATAAATTTATCTAATAATTTGAAAAGAAATATATATTTAAAAACAATTTTTTAGTTAAATAGATGTTTATATTAAGGGAAATACTAATAAGTATTCTAATGGCGTTTTTTAAGGATTTAAAAAAAATTATATGTAATAATGATTTTAACATGTGTTTAACTTATATTTCTGTTTTTTTTTTTTTACATACTTCCATAAACAATGCTCTTTAACATTTGATAGCATAACCGTTGTAGTATTTAAACAAAGTGAGTACTCCTTTAATCACATGTTACTCCCTCCGTTTTAAAGTATATGTTGCATTTTTGCAATGTGCGTTATTTACTTGATTTACTTTAAACATATTGTTTAACTAACATATAAATATAAATGTTAACATATAAGATGTTGTTCGATTTGTTTCGATAAATATCTATAATATATTCAATTTTTATAATTGTTTACATTAGATAATTAAATATATTAACAATCAAAATTATACGTTAGCATATA
>Ga0209282_1001923_pt1 | contig 11723 bp, 8 predicted proteins | sample Mtrugardesep15_FD_187529 | JGI IMG/M metagenome (GOLD analysis project Ga0209282, IMG submission 187529) | Root nodule microbial communities of legume samples collected from California, USA - M. trunc garden sep15 (SPAdes) (version 2) | ecosystem: Host-associated > Plants > Roots > Nodule...
TATCATGTTGAGTTGTTCTAATTGCATTGACGGGTTGCAGCAAGATTTTGTTGTGCTGAATAACATGAATAGGAGCTTGTACGTCATGTTTCTCAATAGTTTTGGTCCCATTCTCAGTATGAGTTTTGTGTTTACCATTTGGCCTCTCAACATGACCTTTTTCAAAGTCTATTTTGACTTCAGTTGTTGTATAGCCCCTCTTGAACACCGCTTTAGTATCTATTGGAGTTGCTTTACTTGGCCCATTTGAATCATTTCTAGGCCTTTTTTTCTTGAGCCGGTTTTTGCTTCTTGAATTAGATAAACCAATCTCATTCACGTTGCTTTTATGAGGAGAATATTGTATATTTAATTTCTCCACCATATCCACAAAAGCATTTTTTGTTTGTTGTTGACTTTGTCCAACACCAAGCTGCCCATTAACACCACGTGCATTGACCATGCAATAAATCAGGAGTTATTATTTCTCCAACGGGCTGAGCCACATTTGAAGGGATTTCAACATTAATATCCCCATGATTCTCGCTGTGATTTTCAACGGATTTTTCTCCGGTAACAGTAGCACCACCACCACCTTCTCCGGTAGTTTTATTCAAAAAAGGTGAGAGAGATTGATTAGTTAAAATAAAGATAAAAAGAAATGCATCAATGTCACAAAACCCAAAATCACACAAGTGAAATCCAACGAATCCCAATGAAAATGAACATTGAAGATTCAAAGTTGAAACAACAACACTTGGATCCTCGTTGAACCAGTGAGCAACCAACCCTGTCTTCATTCACATGGCAACCAATACAGAATCTTCCAGTGTGAACAAAATTGACGTTTTCTGGCATGAAGGAATGGTGAATCATGATACCGGCAATGGAGTTTTCGACACAGGAATTGACCCCGGTTTCTTAGACATATTGGAAAAACATCCTGAAAACGCAGACAGAGTGAAGAACATGGTCTCAATCCTTAAAAGAGGTCCTATCTCTCCTTATGTTTCTTGGCACCTTGGTAGACATGCTCTCGTCTCAGACCTCCTTTCTTTTCACACTCCTGGTTAGTACTCTCAATTTTTAGACATGAATCTCATCTTCAATTGTGATGAATCTTGCAAAACACTATTTCAATCTTGGCCTGATATTCTAAATCATTCTTACAGTTAAGATCAGTTAGCAGTTAGTTAGTTTGTTACCGTGCTGTTAACAACTTAGGCAATGTTTAGATCCGCAGTGCTAATAGATACAATATGTTTTTACAATTAAAGTGAAAGTGTCCCGTAAACTCATTATAAGTTTGATTTGTGGATGTTATGAACATGTCGTGGACTTTTTTTCGTAAATTCTTTCCAACACGTGAAGTTTTTGTATATCCTATGATAATTCTAAAAAGTTCTTTTCAGTATTCCTTGAATTCAGTTGGAGCAACTCTGCTACAAACGCACCATAAATAATCCCTTTGTAACAATTCCGTATTTTTGAGAATTCAGAATTCAAGTTCTGTTTTCACAATTTCCCTCTTATATTTTCTCTAATAGTCTCATTTTCTTACCCTGCTATAGCCTATACTTCAAACAATTTGACACAGTGAATGATATAATTTCAATGCTCTAATTTCTCAGAGTACATAAATGAACTGGTAAAAGCTGATAAAGAAGGGGGAAAGGTCCTTTGTGCCGGCACATTCTTGAACCCTGGGTCGTGGGATGCTGCACTTCTTGCCGCCGGGACTACATTGTCTTCGATGAAGCATTTGCTTGACGGACATGGAAAAGTTGCTTATGCTTTGGTTAGGCCACCCGGTCACCATGCTCAACCTTCTCAGGCTGATGGGTACTGTTTCCTTAACAACGCCGGTCTAGCAGTACAGTTAGCTTTAGATTCTGGATGTAAGAAAGTTGCAGTTATAGATATTGATGTTCATTATGGAAATGGAACAGCAGAGGGATTTTATTCATCTAATAAAGTCCTCACCGTTTCTCTTCATATGAACCATGGATCATGGGGGCCATCTCATCCACAGAGTGGTTCTATTGATGAGCTAGGTGATGGAGAAGGTTATGGTTATAACTTGAACATACCTTTGCCAAATGGAACTGGGGACAATGGATATGTATATGCATTCAATGAGTTGGTTGTTCCATCAATCCATAAATTTGAGCCTGATATGATTGTCTTGGTTATAGGACAAGACTCAAGTGCAGTAAGTTATTCTATTTATAATTTTTTTTTGCTATTTCGCATTTATAGTTTGATCGACATTAGCATTTTACTGACAAGTTTTTGTAGACTTGATTTCGTGCTCGTGTTGAAATCAAAACCTGATAAGATACTTGCATATGACGTTTATGGGATGGACATAGACCTGTTGGTATTAACTTATTTGAGTTTATCTACTGACATACGCACTTGTGAGACTATTTGAGAGAGCTTATGAAAACAGCTTATTGAATGTCCATGGGTTGTTTTCAGCTTATTTCCATAAACTCTCCACGATAGCTTATGAATACAGTTTATTACTACTTTATTTTATCTTCTGTTATAGAAATAGAAACAACTTATACATAAGCCCTTATACGAGAAGTGTTTATGTTATAAACACATAACTAAATTGTTTTTCCAAATAGAACTTAATACAAACCATGATATGCAAACCTAAACAAATGCAATGAAACCAAAAGTGTTTGATTATCCTGTGTAAAACAAAGCCACATTCACTAAAATTAAACTCTTCATGTGTTTCAGTTTGATCCAAATGGAAGGCAATGCTTAACAATGGAAGGCTATAGAGAAATTGGGCGTATAGTTCACGTGCTTGCGACGAGGCACAGTGATGGACGACTTCTTATTGTGCAGGAAGGTGGATATCATGTAACATATTCGGCATATTGTTTACATGCAACACTTGAAGGTGTTCTCAACCTACCATTGCCTCTACTACAAGATCATGTTGCCTATTATCCGGAGGACGAGGCGTTTTCTGTCAAAGTTATAGACGCCATTAAAAATTATGTAATAGATAAAATGCCTTTGTGGAGAACAGATTAACTTTTGAGATATATACTATCTCCAAAACTTTGTCATGTTAGAAACTTTGATAGTCATAGGAAATAGGGGAAATTACATGCACTTCTGCTAAAATATGTTTAAATAGCATAAAACCTCTTTTGTTTTAAATGAACATTCAACTTTATTTTTTTGAAAATTGTACTCATCTCTCTTCAATTCCTTCAATTCTTTTTTTTTTTTTTTTTTTTTTTTTTTTTGAATAGCAAATTTATTCTCGTCGAGTAAGTGCAAGGAGCACCAAAACTCGCAGTAGAAAAGGGAAAAAATACAAGGAGGGTGACACCAATATACGTAAGACCATAACGACCCCCAAAAAAAAAACCAAACCACCACGGATAAGGAACTAGAGACAGACATATACCTGCAAAAGACACCGGCATACATATACCTGCAAAAGACACAGGCATACATATCCCCATTTATTTTTACATAACACTAAAGTGTGTTTGATTGATGGAGATTGATGTCTTCTACAAAAAATAGAGAAGAAAATTTTTCGTTTAAAAATATATCTCTTGATAAGAATACATGCTTCATTTAAACTGTTGTGATATGTCTTAAAATCTTATGTTAAAAGATGGAAATTCCTGATGGCATTTTGCCCTCTGTTCTAGACTGATGGAGCCGTGCACTAAAAGTAGTATGCAATGCAAGGATGGATTTGGACAATTAGCTACGATAAGATAAGACGATTTAGATTCTACGTTCGTTAGTTTATATTTTATTAGAGTAATTTACACTAAAATATGGACCGTTCGATGTGGTAGGCTGCGTGCAGTCACACCGCACACAATCCAATTCCTGCAAGGATATACTCTGCCGGTGTCACCATTATACTTGTTAGTAAACATAAATGAAGATAATAGTGAAAAAACGTATCACCCTCAAGTAGTTTGGCATCTCATTTATAATATTGTTTATAGTTTTTGTTACTATAATGTTTGTGTTTATTGTGACTTGTATTTTTTTTTGAAAGGTTGTAATTATTATTATTAGTTAGGTTGTAATTATTATCATGTCCTATTTTTGTGGCACCTAATGATATGGTATCAGTTCCTATGTTTGTTAGGTATGTGGCAGCAAAGAGTTTTATTTTGGTTAGGTGGGTTTTTGGTGGTGGCTCTCAAGGCATTGGTATCCTCTCTGTGAGAGTTTATGGGACGCCTTGTATTTTGGATTGTGAGGCTTGGGTATGTGGTTGGTGCGTAGCGCGTCCGTATACTCCAGCCTCATTTTTTGGGTAGTCCTCTATTTTATGTTCTTTTGGGAGATGTTCTGTCTATATACGACATCATTTGTATTCCTTTGTTTCCCGCCGCAAGTGTGTTTGCATCTTGCATCTACTCGACGAGAATAATATTAACCGATTTAAAAAAATAAAATAATAATAATATGAAGTTTGGTCAAGAGATAGATAAATTATTATGATCAATAATTGTTCCATTAAAAAATCCAACTATGATTCTCCTAAATAATGCCAAGTATGACTCAATCATAGTCATAAGTGGTGAGTATTAGTCATGCCAATTCTGTTAAAATTGATAGAATCATAGAATGCATGGATGGTGTACCCAAACTCTCCCAACTTTTAGTTTGTTGGTTTTCTTTCGAGGCATTGCCCCTCTCATATCATAAACAAAAGAAGTTGGAATTTGCTTATTAGGGGGAGTGCTAAGATTGTATTTTACACGGTTTCAATTCATGGGTAAGTAATATTAATAGTTAAAAACACACTTAAAAAAATTATTTAGTCACGCATATGTTTTAAAAAAAATTATTTAGTCACACACGTATTTAAAAAAAGTAGAAAATAATTAAAAAATGTGTATTTTAAAATAATTGAATTATATAAGTTTGTCCAGATATCAAAAGAGTTACTTAAAAGATTCAAGGTTGTATAAATACAATACAACCTAAATCTAATTATATTTATACACCTAGCAATCTAAAAATCTAATCAATGTGGGACTCTATCTAAACCTCAAACAACTTCAATAAATTTAAGAAATAGATTCTTGCACATCACAATCAAAAGGACATAAAGACATATCCTCTCCATGCACCCCCTTAAATGACTAGATTATCTTCTGTTATTATTTTATTTTAAAGAAACCACCAACATACATCAATATAATCAAAGATATAAGCTTATTCTAAATTCTATTATGATACATAAACTCTTCACCACCGTGCCTTTCCATGATTACTTGGTATGCCCTCCTGACATAATATATATTTAACCCCCTATCTAAACCAACTCAACTCATCCCCGACACACTCCACCAATCTATATATATATATATATATATATATATATATATATATATATATATATATATATATTTATTGTGGTGGTTAGGGTTTGAACCTCGGACCTTTCATATTTTATATATTGTCCATATCAATTGAGTTAAACTCACAAGGATATATGTGTGTTAAAAATCTAATAACCCATGATACCAAAAAAAGAAATATAATAACTCACCATATACATGTTTTAATATCTTTAACTGATGATGGGTTTGATAGTTCAGCAAAGACATATCAAATTTTGGTTTTATAATTTAGTATTGTATTTTCTCTTTATTGTTTTTCTGTCCAAACTTCTTGTTTTTATGAGACAAGTTAGTGTATCGACCCATCATATCCGACTGATCCTCGGGTTTAAGATGTGATGACATTGTATTGCTCACGCTATTGATAACGATTTGAGATAAATTTACTTTCCTAGAAGAAAAACAATTTGACAAACCAAATAATTAGACTCAAATGGTTAATGAAATCCACCAAATTATTCATAAAAAGGTTGAAATTTGCTTATTATGGGGATTACTACGATTGTATTTTGGTAGGTCTTACAATGTTATAATTATTTTGTCACACCATTTAGACAAACACATTTAAAAAAAGGTAGAAAAATAAAATAATTAAATAATATGTATTTTTAAAATAACGCTATGTATTTTGTGTGAGTGCACTCTAAACCTAAGCTGTAAATAAAAAGAAAGTTAAATGAAATTGAATCGAGGTTGATAGAGTGAAGATGTTCAAATAATACTTATATTATTTAAATAACCTCAACTAAAAAAATCTCAAAATGATGAAAGTAGGCAAACATATTTATACATCAAACAATTCAAAAATTTGAACAATGTGGAACATAAAGACCTATCTGCCACAAGCACCCTTAATGAGCAAATTATTTTCGGTCATTATTTTATTTTGGAGAAACCATTAAACAAAACAAGCATCGATATAATGAAACTTTTAGGAATTTGAATTTTAAATCGTAGAGAATTTATGATACCTCAAAACTCCAACCTCCAGTTTAATTACAATATAAATATCCTGCTTTTAGGCACAAAAACTTACTTTTATCTTCCATTTTAGTTTGTTAGTTTTCTTTGTAACCGTATAAATATTTTCAATTGCAACATCTAATTTGGGATCCAACCTCGGTCGTGAACATCAGCTCTAACTCAAAACCTATCAAAAAAGAAGATACCAAACTTAAAATAAAATGCGCAATGGTATAAAACGTTAAATGAAAATGAATCTCTTGTCAAAAAGAAAGAAATGGGTCCAAACATATTTATTATTTATACATCCTAATACCCTAATATATCTCAAATGATAAAAGTGTCAACTTATATTTATACACCCAACAATCTGTGAATCTAATTAATGTGGGACTCTATATAAACTTCAAACAAATTTAATAAATGTAAGAAATAAATTCTTGCTCTTTTTTTCTTTTTATAAGCCAAAAAATAGGTTAAGCATCAAAGTAAATCTAAAGGATAAATATATTCGTGTTCATCATAATCAAAAGGACATAATGACCTATCCTTCCCATGCACTCCCTAATGACTAAATTATCTTCTATCATTATTTTATTTTTATAAAAAAAACGCCAAACAAACATGGATATTCAAATCAAAGGTATGAGCTTATTCCATATTCTCTTATGACACACAAACTCTTCACCACTATGTCTTTACATGATTACTTTGGCAAGCCCTCCTAACAAAATTGATATTTAACCCCTTATCTAAACCAACTCCACTTATCCCCCACACACTCCACCAAACTATTATAGAATCGATTTGACCATACCTCCAATCACTGTAATAACAAATTAATATTTTTCTACATAACCGAGCTCGAGCTTAAGATATCACTTGAAAAATCTTATAACTCCATATATATTTTAAAATCTTTAACCCAGGATGGCTTTCATAGTTTAGTAGAGATATCGCAAATTTTGGTTTTATAATTTAGGATTGTATTTTCTCTTTATTGTTTTTTCTGTTCAAACTTCAAACAATCTGTGAATCTAATTAATTGGGTGCATAGTTCACGGTATTGCGACGAGGCACAGTGATTGACGACTTCTTATTGTGCAGGAAGGTGGATATCATGTAACATATTCAGCATATTGTTTACATGCAACACTTGAAAGTGTTCTCAACCTACCATTGCCTCTACTACAAGATCATGTTGCCTATTATCCGCAGAAGCCATTAAAAATTATGTAAAAGATAAAATGCCCTTGTGGAGAACAGATTAACTTATGAGATTTGTATTTTCTCCAAAACCTTATGTCATGTTTGAAACTTTGATAGCCATAGGAAAATGGCACTCATCTATCTTAATTTCTATTTAAGGGTCATACATATCCCTTTTATTTTTGCATAGTAAAATGTGTGTAATTGATGGGAGAGTGATGTCTTCTACAAACAAAAATGAAGAAGAAAAGAAAAAAAAAACAAGCAATTGAGCTTAGTGATTAATGAGCTTCATCAAAGAACAAATTATTTGGGAGAACCCGAGTTCGATTCATGTATAGAACAATTAACACACAAAAAATAGAAAGAAAAAAAAAACATATCGTTTAAACATATATTAAGAGAGACGAACATATATGCTTCATTTAAATATACATTGTGAGAGGCGTGTGCAATTTCTCCTAGGGTGGGGATCATCATCTGCCCAAGCAGAATGCAAGGGTGGATATGAATTGTGTGTAATCACAACGTTATGATTGCTCACAGATAACCACTTCTGAACCATCTAATCTTTTATCAAATAATTTAGATTTTAAAGTCGTTTTTAGATTTAAAAAATGGTCTTGTTAATGACCGTCTTCAGGACATTCTTCACGCATTCTAAAATTAGTTATTATTGTTTGAAAAATAAAATATTTTGATTTCCATTATATTGAATACACAAATTTTTATAAAGATTTACCTTGGAACACTCGTTAATATTTGTCGTTAAAATAACTTTAAAATAATCAAATTGAATTAAAATATATAGATGTGCCGGACTGCGCGCAAACATATAGAAATCTTGCTAAAAAAATAAATAAATAGAAATCTTGCAATGATATGCTGACATAAAGGAAAAGAATGAAGAAAAAACATCAACCTCAAGTACTTTGGCATCTCATTTATATGATTGTTTTTAGTTTATGTTATTGTAATGTTTGTGTGTATTGTGACTTATAATTACTATAAGTTGGGTATATAAAAATGTTCCGCATCCAAACTAAAGGCATGACACACACTGCAATTAGTGGAGGCTTAAAATAAATAGCACTAATTATTGAATATATACTTTAAGTTGATACAGTTTGACCTTACTAATATGCCAGTCCCCATTTGTTATTTGGAGGGACCATGGAAAAAAGGTATGAACAAACATTGTCGGCTGGTATGGATTGGAATTGTGAGTATACTTGTCATGCTTTGATATGGCATCAATAAATGTACTTTGGCATTGGATGTTAAAGATGGTCTCAAAACAGAGAGAGACATCTCATGTATGTGTGTGACTAGCTAATTCTCTAATTTAATATACAGAGTAAATTGCTGCAAAGTAAACATTGTATTTTAAAGTGAATTATTACTATGCAATAAAGATTTCTAAGTATATCACATTCCTAAAGTTACTTTGGATGTCAAACTCTTAACATGCTTTAGGAATTTGAATTTTAAAGTGTAGAAAATATATGATAACTCAAAACTCCAACCTCCAATTTAATTACAATATAAATATCATTCCCTTAGGCACAAAAACTTATCTTTTATCTTCCATTTTATTCTGGCTTAATTTTGTTTTTTCATGAATGGCTTAAGTTATACATAAAAACACAACTGATTGTATGCTAATCAAAAGAGATATAGATAGAATAAAGATGTTTTAGAGAGTTGCATAAAAGTTTTGATGGAGAGAATCTAAATCTAATATTTGTCTACTTTTGTGACGTGTCAATCATTTTTTTGCTATAATTTGCATGACTGGCTACTATTTAGTGTATGCCCTGCCTATATTTTTTGTCCATTCAATTGGAGTATCATTTTTTTTTGGAAAATTCTATGGTGAAGTTGCAAAAATGACTTCTTCGGTGAAGTAACTCTACAGCTAATAAAAACACGTCATGTGTGTTAGTTATTCCATGTCATACTAGCAGATGCATGGTATGTACCATGTACCTTCAGTCAAATTTAATTGTATCTTAACCCTTAAATTTTTTGAACCATCAAATTAAACACCTCACTAGTGTTATTATGTTGCCTTTTACACTATCAATCCTCCTTCTATTTCAAAAAATATTGAAATAATCCTTTTTATAAAAAATATTTCATTATTAAAAATAAATAAACCCAGGAAGATTATGAACATCATCACCATCTTTATACCTTCATCATCTTTTTCATTGAACAAAATGGCTACTCAAATACGACGGCTTCTTCCATAGATTTCATCCTTCATCTTAAATCATGGTGGTTCGGTTTCTTTTTGTGACTATTATTTTTCTCTATAAATTAGATGCGTTTGAATTGCACAACCCATGTGGTACCCAGATCTGGAAGAAGCAAATGAAGAGGAGGATGAGAAGACTATAATATTGGATATGATTGGTATAAATTTTTTGAATAAAATCATTATTTTCGACGTTGAAATGATCTAAAATCAGTCGGGTTTACGAGGGTCTGAACCGGGTCAGTGTGACCCGGCTGGAGGTTGAAGATGATTAGCGATGACTTATATTTATTTTTTATCAATGTTGTTCATATAAATATGAATCACGGAAAACGCAATCAAAAGGTTGCAAGCGTCGTAGTGGTTTATTATTTGTTGAACGGCTTGAGGGTCGCGAGTTCGATTCTCGATTCCGTGGCAGTTTTTATTTTTTATCTGCTTGAAAAAAAACAGCACTGATTAAAATGAATAAGAGTAAATTTCAACCAACTGATGCATCGAACTATGGGAATTTTCTGGTTAAACCTTGTTACGTTTGGTATATAATTATAATGAATGAATATTACGTTAATGTATTGATTTATTTATGTCAGTCATTTAATTTGCATAAACTATTTCACTTGATGATGATGATTTTTTTTTTAAAGATTGATGATGATGGTTGTCGTTCATAAATTTGTAACCAATAATTATTTTAATTAAAAAAAATTATGTTTTAATTAATTTAATTTAATTTTTTATTGTTTATTTGTTAAATCAAGATTGATATAGTATTAAAAGCCCATAACATGGATATGATAAATACTAGCTTAAAAAAATACGTTTAAAGCTAAATAATACTGCCTTAAAAAATTATTTTCTAAAGATAAATATTATTATAAAATTATTAATTTAGTTTTTTTAATAAAAGTTAATTATAAATATTTTTAGTTAGTAAAAATCTGGAAGTGAGAAAGAGGATAGTTAAATGAAGAGAGACATAGGATATTGACGAATGACAAAGAAGATAAATATTTTATAGTTTATGTGTTTTTTATACTGTATCGTACCTAAGATATAATGGAAGAAGAAGAAGAAAGAGACATATTATTTAAGTTTTCTATTCTTTTTCTTTTAAAAAAATAATATAAAAAGGAAGATGGAAAAGAAGTGAGGTGACTACACATTTATAGTCTGTACTCCCTGAAGGTAAGACGCATGACATCTTTTTTTCTTAATTTTATTTTTGCTTTATCTGTTTTTTTTTCTTCTAACATATAGATTTTTATTTTTTTCTAATTTTCTTTTCATTCACGTCAAACGCAATGGTGAGATACAGACTTCAAAGGCGCCATGTGTCACTCACGGATTTGCCCAATCATACTAACCATTGATTGGCTGCCACGTGAGAAGGAGTAACAAATTTGATAAAAAAAATCGACAAAGCACAGCAAGAAATCGAACCATGCACATTAAACATTACTCCTACATACATCATTTATTGAATAAACATAAAATATAAACTTTTGCTTATAATAATAACTAAAGGGACTATCAATCTCTACTCCACCACTCTACTATCAAGCTCTTATGTTATCTAGAACAATTGAATAACTATTAATATCAACCCTCTTCTCAGTTTCAAGTTCTATTTCTATATGTCTTCCATGACAAATATAATTGGCATCCAACCCTTGTGTTATTTTTATTCTATTTTATGGATAATAAAACAATTATAAATTAAATTTTTAATATTAATATTTATTTTCATGCCAAATAATAAATCACGTGATGTATAAATAGTCAATGATTGTGTAATAAAATCTCGTGACAAATATTTATTCTTCCATGATTTTAAAAAATAACTGCATCTTAAAATTTATGATTTTTTTTTTATAATTAGACAATTTGACAAACTA
>Ga0209282_1001924_pt1 | contig 11718 bp, 14 predicted proteins | sample Mtrugardesep15_FD_187529 | JGI IMG/M metagenome (GOLD analysis project Ga0209282, IMG submission 187529) | Root nodule microbial communities of legume samples collected from California, USA - M. trunc garden sep15 (SPAdes) (version 2) | ecosystem: Host-associated > Plants > Roots > Nodule...
CTACACTGGTTGTAAAACCAATCAAAACTAAGATATGCCAAAGATGATTTCTAAGGTAATGAAAATCTTTATTTATAGGCCCCCAATATAAGAGAAAGGGACATGATCACAAGCAACTAACTTATAACAGAAAAACAAAATTAGTAAGCAATTAAGTAACGAACTAATAATCCCAATTCCATATCATAACACATGTGATGAAACCAATTTCTTTACAGGTGAAAATGTCGATCCTTCTGAGGTTCATCTTACAAGAATGTTGCGGATTCTGGACGAGTTCCCACCCAATCCAATTTTGACTATTTATGTGATTGATGATGTGTGGGATTACATGAAAGCTATAAAGGTATGCGTATCAACCGACTCATCTTTTGTTTTGTTTGACCATTTGCTTATGCATCTGTGGACTGAATTTTACAGTCATAGGATATGGTAATTGATATGAGAAAAATATGAGACATACAAATAGAGGGAAGTAGGCAACCTTTAGAACCCTGATGCCTGCTTAGATACATAATTAATTTCACTCTTTCATCTAAGTTTCTCCTATTTTTTCCCTCAAGGTGCATGCTTATTTATCTGTTATAAATCATTTGTTGACTATCAGCTATCCTTTTGGGGTTAAAGAAAGGATTAATTACTTTGTAGGTCAGGTCTTTGAACTATTTGAGGATTTTTAAATAGGTCATGAACTAAAGAAATTGTAATCAAGTCTTCATATTAATATTTTTTTGTAATCAGGTCCTTCTGTTATAGTGTTGTTATTATGTATGGTGTGACATATAATATAAGCTTCGTAGTCCCCTAAGCTAATTTATAATCTGTAAATAGGTCCCTAAACTAATTTAAACCGACATAAACGGGTTCCTTTGAAAAATAAACAATTTGATACACCAACACAAAATATAGGTCTGATTCATTGGTGTAATACAGAACAAAATATAGATCTGATTCATTGGTCAAAGACACAACAAAATATAGACATTCCATCCAATCCACAAACAAACAAAAAGCAAAAGTCCTAAGTTCTATCATGTTATGAGTCCTAACATGATGAGATGGTTAAGAAAAGTGGTCCTAAGTTCTATCATGTTATGAGTCACAACCCTCAACAGTGTCTCTTAATAGCTATCCTTCTTCCTTACTCTCTATTCTTTAACCTTCACTCTGAAGGGGAGAGACTAGGGTTGATTATTTTAACTAATAATTGAAGTGATAATGATGGACATATTAGGTGGACAATGTTGTGTAAAACCTAACCCACTTGGAGTGTTGCGTGTTCTTCTAATAAATACAATTTGGTGGCCTCAGTAGGTAGGAACTCGGTCACCTCAGCGACTCAGTAGTATCCCTAGCAATTTCTATATATTTTTCACACACCAATGGTTTTCTACTGAAGTATGTTTAAACTATAAAAAACAATGTTATTATTTTGTCTCTATTCTGGCGTCTGCACGATATATTTGTTGAACCTGTTTGCTTTGTCATTGCTGCCTCCCTGATATTTTACCAAAGAATAACACCTAAAACTTTTTAAATCAGATTTATTGATTTGCTTGGTTGAGTAATATTATATGGTTTCTTGAAAGTACTAAATATTTTGTTTGCAGGATTGGAAGTGCATCATATCCATGCTCCTTGATGAAAATTCATCAATCACTGACAAAAGCAAAACAAACTTGGTTCGTCTCCTGTGTGCATCAGTGAAAAAGGCTGTTGGAGAGAAGATTGTTCCTGCTATCGATAACAGAAAGCAGTACCACAGCAAAGCCCAAAAAGTTCGTCTCACTTTGATTTTCACTTTTTCAATCCAAATCCTGACTTCTTACTTTTAATTTTATTCCGGGCTTTGATGTGTGTTGAATTTGACGCTTAATGTTTATTTTGGGAAATAAAAGTTTTCACAATCCATGGTTTTATATACTATGGCTAATTTTGTTCTTGCTGTATTTCTGTAGGAATAGGAATATGTTTCATTAATTCTGTATAAGAATTGTCAATTTTTCTACCTTTCAAAGTGAAAATCTCATTATTTCAGGCCTTCGTTGTTAAATTATTTGGGGTAATAGAAAATATTCTAACTGGATACTTGACTAGTAATGATTCTAACAGTACTCTTTGTTGTTGTGTTTGCGTTGTTCCTGTACTAGTGATTGCTTAATGTTCTTTGTGCTACTAGGTTTGTTTCATTGTTCTTGGTGGCACTCTAATCCCTTCTCCAATAAATGACAGGAAGTATTTGAAAATAATAAACAGGATATAACTGTTGCCATGATGGAGAAATACCCCGAACTCTTGCGGAAATTTATTTCAGATAAAGCTAAAGTGTCATTGCTGGTCGAGATTGTTATGTATATGAATCTTGAATTTTATTCTTTGAAGAGGCAGGAGCAGGTTTGTTTATATTTCTTGCAGGTGCTTTTAGTCTATTTATGATGTTTCTGAAAAATTAATTAATGCTTGTTTTTTCAGAATTTCAAAAATCTCCTCCAGCTTATGGAAGATGCATTTTTGAAGATCGGTGATAAGGACCCTCTGAGAGCTTGTGTGAAGGCGATTAATTTCTGTTGTGTAGAAAGTCGAGGGGAATTGCAGGATTTTGCTCGAATCAAGTTAAAGAAACTCGAGGTTAAAATTATTAAAAATTTGAAATCTGCAATTAGTGAAGTAAAGGTATGCTCATCAGAACTCAAATGTCATGTTTTCTGTTACCTTTGGGTCTTGTAGGAAAAACTTAACCTATAGAGATGACACTGCAGGCCGGGGGTGATGAATATTCTCTTCTTGTAAATTTGAAAAGGTTGTATGAACTTCAATTGTCTAGATATGTGCCTATTGATAACCTATATGAAGACATTGTAATGGTGCTACGTGATGTTAGGAATATGGAGGAAGAGGTAAGTAAATGGCTGCTCACAGATGGTGTTATGTTTCCTGTGATATTCTTATTTCGGTTTGGTTAATTTTCTGCCTGTTCCCTATTCAGGTTGTTGGTTTGCTGCTTCAGAACATGCATATTCATCTGGCTTGGAGTTTGCAGTCTGTGATAGATGGAGAAAGTGTTTCTGATGCATCATTAACGTCTCTCCTGTCTAAGCGTAATACTTTGTTACAAGAACTTGAGTTCTATGTAAACTTGGCAACTGACAGCAATGAAGGGGATAAAATTGGAAGTGAACTTGCTGGCAGAGTAAGAGAACTGACTCATTTTCCTTTTTCCTTTCTCTAGCGTAAATATATTATGTCTTGAGTTCTGAAAAAATATGTTATTTGGCGAAGGTATGCGCTGTGCTTGCAGAAGCGTGGTGCTTATTTAGGATGGCAAATTTTAGTAAGACAGGGCTGGAGGGATTTGGATATCGGCCTAATGCACATGTCCTTCAGAAGTTCTGGGAACTTTGTCAACAACAGCTTAATGTTCCAGGTAACTCCAACAAATATGCTTATGATGGTGGACCATTCATCTTATGTTTCTCGATTTTTACTTGAAACTAATTATTACATTTGAGACTGAAAATATTGTATATTCATTGTGTATAGAGTGAGGGTAAGAACAATATATAAACATTAATCTGACCTAACCAATTCTGTTCACTTGCCTATCCATTTTTAGATGAGGTAGAAGATGACGATGTAAACAAAGATGTAACCACAGAATACTCGGAGGAGACAGATAGATGTGCTGTTTTAATTGCTGCTTGCAAGCTGATTTCTAGTGATGTTGTCCCAAAGGTAAATTACTATTTGTTTTTAGTTATGAAAATGCCAAATTCTCGGCAAAAATATTTTTCTTACTAGTGAAATTTATTTTGATACTAAAATTTTGGCTATCACTAATGCAGGATTATCTTGCTCCTGAGATTATTTCTCATTTTGTAATGCATGGATCACGTGTGGCTGAGATTGTAAAACATCTGATCACATTTTTGAAAAAAGGAGAGGATGATTTGGCTGCCATTTTTCTTGAAGCACTTAAAAAGGTAATTGTTTTTCTAGATGTTGGCTGATATACACAAACGATAGATAAAGTAAGGTTGCCTTATGAATTATGAGGGTACTTCTACTAGCGATAAACAGTTGAAATTTAGCCACGTGTCTAACTTAAATTTTAATATAAATACCAAAATATTTCTGTATTTTGCATTTGAAGGCTAATATTGGCTTCTAATTGTTAAGAGCGACCGGTACCCTAACAACAAGAAAAGGCACAGGGAAATAAATAAAATTTTATTGTTATGGAAATATCAGCATCTTCGTCATCTTATTTTGATTTCTAATGATTTATATGTCCTGGTTACCTTCCAAATCTTATAATTTTATAATTAGTTGTGTTGAGACAGTTCAACATAGGATCACTTCTTTTTTTTTCTTGAAAGAATAATCTGCTGTGCTTCTTTCTTTGCAAGATTTATGGATTTTTTTTAAATAAAAGTTTGAGTTGATAGGAAACGTGGGGTATGTCTTTCCACCATCCCTCTTCGTCAGAGGGATTGTTTGTAGGCCTCCTATTAGGCATACTTATGTAAGGCGCAGGTCCATTACAAATGGCCCTGCCTAGTTAGTTGTTTGTGGTATTTGAATAAATAGAATAAGAGGGAAGGATAGACATTCAGGTAACTAGTATTTTGGTGGTTGGAAAGTTACCACCGGTTTCTTTTCCTTTCCTATCTCAGTGTTGTATGTCTTTATTTCCCTAGTAACACTACTCTTTGGAAAGTTATTCCCAGAGTTTGATCAATAATTCCTCAAGTATTATCCAGTAATCATATAGAGATAACGGACCAGCTCTAACAGGGATCTAGCTGTTTTATATCCTTCCCCCTCTTCTTTTCTAATTGTGCCCCTGTTTATTTTGATAGGCATACCATCGGCATACTGTCGATAACTCTGGAAATGATGATATTTCATCAGAAAACTCTTCCTCAGAATGTAAAAATCTGGCTGTTCAGCTTTCTGGAACTTTTATTGGTGCTGCCCGGAACAAGTACAAGTCTGACATTTTAAAACTTGTCAAGGATGGTATTGAATATGCTTTTGTAGATGCTCCAAAACAATTGTCTTTTCTTGAAGCAGCTGTGGTGCATTTTGTGTCAAAACTCCCTGCATCAGATGTGTTGGAAATGTGAGTTTGCTTCTCATTGCAAGTGTCATTCAGAAACATTTGCTTATTTTTTATTTATTTTTTGAATGGCAAATAGAAATATTTGCTTCTGTGCACATTTTAACCAACTTCTTTATAAAAATAGTAAGAAGGATGTTGAAAAGCGAACAGAAAATGTAAATAAAGATGAAAATCCCAGTGGCTGGCGTCCCTATTGCACATTTGTTGAGGTCTTGCGGGAAAAATGTGTGAAGAATGAAGTCTTTCAAGGTACTTTATGCAATTTCTTCTCTATATTAATTATCACACTGACCGGCAAACTCCTATCATTATAAAGCAACAACCTGTTAGGTCTCTACTGAAACCAAAATATATAGTTTATGCAACAAATACATATACAATTTTAAAAATTCTTTTAAAGTCAAGCGTAAATGTAAACAATACTCATTAAAGGATACTGAATACTCAATTGTTTATGAACAATACATGATTTGATGTAGTTACCCTTTTTAACTGTAGCAAATAAGGAAGCAGTTAGTGTTGATAGTTTGGCTTCTAAATAAGTTAATATGGTTGGCTATTGAGGGATAAATCAAAGTGAAGATACTATTAGATGTTTAAAAATGGCTTTGTTGTTGTGGTATACTGATAGTGAAAGTGAATATCATGTGCAATGCAGGTGGCGGGCATATTAGTTTTATAATGAGTTGTAATTCTCTATGTTTTCCATGTCGAACGTCTCTGGTCATGTATTTTCTCTCTTGGTAACTGTGAATTTGAAGTTCTCTTCAAGAGATAATATTCAAAGTTGGTTACTTCTCATACGAGATAAGCAATGCAACTTGATAACTGCTTATGGGTATAACTGTATAACCTTTAGATTATCAAGACAATTTAGTTTCGATTTGGCTCCTCTAAAGTAGGAATTGCTCTTTAAAAAGTGCATGCATGTGCATATATTTCTGTAAAAAAATTTGCACGTGCATATATTTTATTACAATCTTGATCATTAAATTTTGTTATTCAATGGTTGTTTCACTTTATCCTCTAAAGTACACCCCTAACTTTAGAAAGGCCAAATTCATCATGCTCGGGTGGGATGTAAATGGTCTTTGCTGACTCTATTTGAGCACTATGGTGCTTGTGAACTATTGCATCTTGCAATAGTTTTATTTTTTACAATATTATTAATGACTAAATGATAGCAGATATGTCTCCTTTTCTTAGTATTTTATGTGACTTTAGATGTCAGGATTTGGTATAATTAGTGTAAAGACTAACAGAATAATCATTTTCAGATGAGAAAGAAGGGATTTCTGTTAAGCGTCGGGGTCGTCCACGGAAAATGCAAAACATACCGGGAAAGAAGCTTTTTAATGACCATAGCTCAAGTGAAGACGAGGATTCAATTAGTGCATCCGAACAAGAGGAGGAGGATGAAGACGTTCCTTTGATACACTCAATCAGGCGCTTATCAAAGTCGAGGCTGCTGGGACTTTCTAGGGAGGAAAACAAAGGTCAGACAAAGACAGGGAATTCTGTGGGAGCTGTAGATAATATATCTGCTTCAAGAACATCAGGTATCTCATTAGAAATCAAGATTTGGATATCAGTCGTAGATCTAGATGCTTATTGAATAGAGATATTCATACTACAGTAAACCAAATTTGCATGTCTGACCTTTGAAATACATTTTGCTTCCATGCTAAATTGTGACATTTTAGCGAATATCATTGAAGTGCTTGCATGATATTTTTCTTCTGTTTGGTAGAAAAAGTTTATGTTGTAGTTTACATACTGCACTGCTTTTTCTTTTTTCTCCCACGGTGGCCGGGGTATTTTCTTTACAACTTTTCTTCAAAATTTCGCTAGTAACTCAACTGTGTTTCATGATTTTTTTTTGGACCGAGAATGCAACTAATTTGGAGGTGTTGCGACCTTCAAAAAACTCCTCTGAAACGAGATTGCGATGATCACGTGACTGATAGAATATTGCTTTACATTATTTTATCAGGTTAATGTCCTGTTGTATAATTTCTTTTAACAACTGTCATTGTTTCTTCTATTGTGCAGGGGCTTCAAACTAGCCTTGTGAAGTTGGAGGAAAAAAGTATTTTTGCAATTTGGCACATATTTATTTACCACTCCTGTTTTTTTTACAGTAGTTTACTGCAGCTGTTAAAATTAGGCATACTGGTAGTTTGTAATTCAACTTGCTTTGTTCATGGTAGTGAAATCTACCCTATTAATTAAAGATTGCTAGCTTTACTGGTGTAAATGTTAGTGAAATGTGTCCTCTTGATGGTCAGTCGGAACTGAAAAGTTGCCAATATCTTCTCAGAATTTCACTGTGAATGTAAACATTATTATCTTATTTCAAGCAGTTGCCAATATTTAGTCTTTTATTTCAAGTAACTACAAAGAAAAGAATAATTGCTCAAGGTAGAAGCTTGTTACAAGTACTATATAAAGCAGACTTGGGTCATTAGATTCTTTGACTGAGGACTTAGGCTAAATATGAGGCCTGGAACTCAATTTTCAAGGTGTTTCTATCGGATTCGGATCCTCACAAAATTTCTTTACTTCTCTCTACATCTTATTTCCATCTATCTCTTAATTATTTTCTTGCTCCTAGTCGCCTCATTTTATCCCAATCTTCTTTATCTCTCTTCACTCACATTTTGTCTGTTGGAGAGGGATGCTTGTGGGAGAGGATTTAAACTCGCTTCTACCTTCTCCTTTCCTATCCGATACACAGCCATCACTTTTTACAGGATCTAGTTTTGCCTTTTCAATTTCGAATTCTAGCTTTTGATGTTGCATACTCTCCATAAATATTATGTGTTGATTTGGAGGAGAAACATACGAATTAGACTGAGGAGTTTACGAGTTAAACACTATTTGCCAGCATAAGCACCGACTCCTGTAAAAAAAATTATATAACCCACTAAATCTTAATATTTGCTGTTAATATAATAATGTAACAAATAAATAAAAAATATATCTCAATATTTTATATTGTTTATGCATCTTTCCATAGTCTCTCACTAGGAACAGAAAACGCTTTCTAATGGTTTGTAAGTTTATATGTGGCTTATATGAGTTAAATTAAAAAGAGAATTCAGTAGCAATGACTATCATCGGGCATTCAACTGAAGAGTATTGCTGTTGAGATTCGTTTCTATCATTATGCCGGACTGCACAACATATGCATAATGCATTGTTTCTTCATCATTTATAATTCGGAATGTGAAAATTCATTGATATTATGAGGATAAGTGACTGGCCTCTAATTTTGTAGCACTATGCAACGCCCATGGGATGAAAATTCCAGAACATTGGTGCTACAAGAAGATCCACGTAAACAATTGTGAGGCGCATAAATGCTTTCAAGAGTGCTCTAAGGAACCGTATGACATTGGAGTGCAAGGATACCACTTGCGTCTGCACATGTTATTCTAAAGATCCTCCGCAGTATTACTATTTCGTTTCTCTTTTCCATCATTTTGTGCTTTCTTAGACGTGCCTTATACATCACAAGTATTGTATACCTTACATGTTTCTGATATGTCATAGCGAGGAAAATAAGCATAAAAATAAGTTTGATGAGCATTATTTGGCAAAAAATTGCTTCAGCAGACCTATTAATCATTCAACCAGTTTGATGAGTCGTCCTTTCAACTGCTACAAGAAGAAATCTGGTAGACGGACGTTTGTGTGAACTTCAAAAATATGATCTGTGTGCGTCTGGGGCGATTTTGGCGTGTGTTTTGTTCGCAGTGTCACCACATTTTGTTCACTTTGCCGATTCAGAGCTTCACAATTTGTAATAAATCGTTTTGCCATTTTTACATATATTAATGATATGATGTTAATGCAATTTCAAAAAAAAAAAAAAATGATATGATGTTAATGCTAGTTAATTCTATATTGGTAAGAGAAATTATGAATGAATATACAAAATTATCCTGCATTAATAACAGATGAAAAATAGAGATTAAAAAATTGATATAAGATGGAATAATAAATATTAAAAGTGCGCAATTAAGCCTACATGATATAGTAAAACAAAACATATAGTATACCTCAGTATTTTTCTTTAAAAAATATATATAAACCTTCGTATAATACAGTACCATCTTATTTATGCATGTTAGACAAAACATGTTTTTTTAAAGATATTTTGAAGAAAAATGTGTTATTTTGTGTTTAAGCTGATAAAAAGAGAGTTTGAAAATGGATTTTCAAAGTCTAGTCAAAATTTCCTCTAAAATCAACATGAGAAATGTTTGTTTTTTAAGAATGAAAAGCCCAGCCCATCAACAAAAAGCAAATAGAAAAGCCCAATAAGAAACCCTAGGATTTTATTCTCATACATAAAGAACAGGATATAACCTGAATTTCGTATCAGACAGTGAAGGGTTAGAAGAGGTTCGGCTGCGACGCAGAAACCCTAGAAGGAGAAGAAGATGCCGGCTGGTCATGGTTTGAGATCTCGCACGAGAGACTCTTTCTCTCGTCCATTCAGGAAGAAGGGTACAATCGCCCTTGCAACTTACCTCAGAACCTATCACATCGGCGATTATGTTGATGTCAGGGTTAACGGTGCTGTGCACAAGGGTATGCCTCACAAGTTCTACCACGGTCGTACCGGTCGTGTCTGGAACGTTACCAAACGTGCTATTGGTGTTGAGGTTAACAAACAAGTAAGATTCTCATCAAATCTCATTTCCGAGTTTTACTTCTCTCATTTTATATTCAAATGTCTTAAATCACTGTTTAGAAATTTAAGCTGTTTCGTCTTGATTTATTATGTATTTTAGGGATCTATGTTTATTTTCGTTCATTTCATAATTTTAGCGATAGTTTGGCATTATTAAACATTGATTGTTTAATTGATCAATGTAATTTGATCAATGTCATTATATGTTGTTGTTTATCTGGTTCATTTCGTGGTGTTTGTGAGAGAGTTTATCTGGTTCTTGCACTGCATGATTTTTAGTGTATTGAATTTGCTATTTGTGGCTTAGGTGAGGAACAAGATCCTCAGGAAGAGAATCCATGTTCGAGTGGAGCATGTTATGCCTTCTAGGTGCACCGAGGAGTTCCGTCTGAGGAAGATTAAGAATGATCAACTTAAGGCTGAAGCGAAGGCAAAGGGTGAAGTCATTAGCACCAAGCGCAAGCCGGAGGGACCTAAACCTGGTTTCATGGTTGAAGGAGCTACATTGGAAACTGTTACTCCAATTCCATATGATGTGGTTAATGATCTTAAGGGAGGATACTAGTCATTTTATTTTTCCTAATGTTTTTTAGACTATCTTATTGTGTTTGGAATTTTGTGAAAGCACTACCTTTATGTGAAATCGATGAGTCAGTTTTTTTGTGTTGTTTATTCTGAATACTTCTAGATTTTCAATTACTATCTTCATTATATCTTTTTAATAATGTGGTTTATGCGTATTGCTTGTCGGTCGTGGCACTGATCGTTACCATGGATATCTTTCTTCATCTAAGGAAGTAGAATGCGTTTGTTAAGTTGCGGCTGACGTGATTTTCTTCACACTAATTTATTTGGTATGTTTTAACAATAGTTTACAAGTACTTAATACAATTCACTCTATTAGAGATAGTTGTTTCATGCGATGTTGCTCAAACCAATTTGAAATTTAGGAAGCCTAACTACCAAGGAATGAATTTGAAGTTAAGATACTTCTAAAAGGTTTCTTGTGAATTATCAAATATTTAATTTTTGTCGTATTTATTTGGAAAAAATAAACGTTGTGGTATATATTTAAGTGTTCTGTAAAGTATAGCAAACTGGTTGAGCAAAACAGGATTGAATTCTTTGAGAGGAAGTCATTAAAATCAGTAATGTCATGCAAGACTCCGTAGGTGAACATTAAGTAGTTCCTAAATGTTGGTTTTAAGCATTAAGTTTAGTGACGGATAGAAGATGTTTTGCAGTCGAAAAGAGCTTTTCACAGGGTTTCTAGCATAACTTAACTAATCTAACTATATAATAAGATATAGTTAGATTATTTAGTGTTAAAGCGGTGTGTAAAAATGCTTGGAATGCACGTAACAATTTACTAACTATTGCATGAAACGTCATGTAAAAACGCTTGGAATGAAAACTTTCGGCACATTCCTACAATAAACGTGGGAATGATGGGTGGAATAAACATGAAAGGAAAAGGAAATGGAAAAACAATAAGCAAAAGAGCCATAGTAATGACAAAATGAGAAAATTCTGAAAATGAAAAAGAGGGAAACAACAAGAAAGGTGAAGGGAGCAGTAACAGTGGTAGAAAGAAATCCAATAAAGAAAAGATTTAGTGCTTCAATTTCTAAATGTGGGGTAGTTTTGTTGATGAGTTCAAGAACAACAATGTACCAAAAATAAAATATGATGAAGCTCAATTTGTTCATGATGATGATTCAGATGTTGTGATGTAGATGACAATTACCAAACTAGAACCTGATCCTACAGAATGGTGGTATCTTGATATTGAATGCTAAAATCAGATGACTAGTCATGGGGACTGGTTTTGTGAACTTGATGAAAATATCAAAAGAAAAGTGAAGTATGCAGTTTATAAAGGGGTGATGGCAGA
>Ga0209282_1001925_pt1 | contig 11711 bp, 3 predicted proteins | sample Mtrugardesep15_FD_187529 | JGI IMG/M metagenome (GOLD analysis project Ga0209282, IMG submission 187529) | Root nodule microbial communities of legume samples collected from California, USA - M. trunc garden sep15 (SPAdes) (version 2) | ecosystem: Host-associated > Plants > Roots > Nodule...
AATTTCCAACACACTCTCTCACACTTCAGTCCGACCCAATGGGCCTGAAGCGTGGACGATTCGGAAAGTCCAACGATAGATCTAAGATAGGCTATGATATCATGTTGAAATATGGGCATAATTCATCCTTAAAAAACCGACTTGTAAGGTGTGGAGTGTCTCCTCTTTATACACTCTTCTCAAGAGTTTTATTTATCTGATGTGAGACTAAATCCACCCCATCAAAGTCAACACAATGACATTAGGGGCAGATCGCAGTATACATGGGATTACCAACACACCCTTTCACGCTTGAACTCAACAGGCATAAAGCGTGGCAATGCAGAATCCCAACAGGAGATCTTTAATAAGCTCTGATACCATGTTAGAATTTAGGGCCTAACTCGATAGTGTTGGTCGTGAGGGGTGTGTTAAAGAGTCTCATATCAGACATAAGATGGTCTGACAGTGTGTTTATAAATGAGGACAATCCTCACCTCACAAGCCGGTTTTGTGGAGTTGTGTTAGGTTCAACCACGATTTTTAAGATGATATCAGAACCTCCTCCAAGATCCGTTGGGCCATTTGCTATCAAGTTTTCATTATTAGACTACCCACCATTTATGTCCATGCTCCAGATGTCCAGTCCTGGTCACGAGGGTGTGTGTTAAAGTGTCTCACATCGAACAAGAGATGACCTAACAATATGTCTATAAATGGAAACAATTCTCACCTCATAAACCAGTTTTATAAGGATAAATTATACCTTAAATTTTAACATAAATAATGCAAAATCGTCCACACAATCAATCAATCCAATCACACAAATATGTTATTTTTGTATATTAATTCTTAAAATATATTACAAAAGTGTATATGTGGTATGATGTGATTAGCATTTTAATTATTAGGGAAATGTTAGCAAGTGCCTTAGGGCACTTGATAAGAGGTTTAAAATAAAAATTTTGTCTTAGGATTTGTATATTCAACACATTAAAACATCAAAAAGTAACATTTTCTACATAAAAGTTATCAATTGTTTCTATTTTTTGAATCCTTAACAAGTGTTAAGGCACTTGTTAACAAGACCTAATTATTATGCTTTGACCCAAATATCAACATATTCGATTTAATATTAATTTGTAATATATATTTTATTTCTTTATTAATTATTATTTTGTATGACGATTTTTCGCAATAATGGATAAAGTTTTTTTTTTAAGGAGAAAAAAAAATCAAAATAGGACACGTTGCTTTGAAAATATGTGAACATATTCTTTTAACCAATTACATTACCTTATGTAGTTTTGTGTTCCCATTTGTTACATCCTAGTGATTTAGTTCTAAAGACATATAACATTATTATTGGACACACACTTTTTTGCGTGTGAATATGGACGCATTTGTTCATGATAGTAATTTTCATGTACAATATCTTCATCTCTCCTTTCATTTCTTTCATTTTGCTTGAATGAAATACAAATATCCTAAAATCTCTTTCCATAAAATCAAACACAATATTCTCAAATATTTCACTCTCATTCCCTTTCTTCAACCCGTTTGGTTAAAATTCATCCATTTGTTAACGAAAATGTACCTCAACACATCATTTTGTAAAGGAAGATGTTGTTTATCACAAATTGCTCCATCAAGCCAAATAACAAAGTGTATAATTTATAAATTTCACCTCTACCCTACTGTGTTTTCGTCAAATAAGACTTTGAAAGTTTGACTGCTATGTTAAAAGTTGAAAAATAAATGTATTGTTTGGCAATTGGAATCTTTTGAAAGTTTGACTGCCATGTAAAAAATAAAAAATATAAAATGTTTCGCGAGTGGAATCCTTTGTGATATATATAGCAACACTCTTTCTGTAAAATATATAAATTTCATGCTTTATTGGGCGAGGTGTGCACGAATTTCATCTAACAATGAGTATGTGTTAATTAATTGATGTGTTACTTTGCATTTTTTACAATAATAATAGCAAAACAAAATTGTTTATTCAATCAATGACACAATTTAACGCGTCTAATGATGACCGTCATAGGGAAAGAAAATAAGATCATCTACCACTATTTAATCCATTTAGATTTTTGATGGTGATTAGTCATTGACAAAATCGGTAGATAATTCGTATCAATAACAATAACCACAAGAGAGCATAACATATGCTTCAAGTGGCTCAAGAAAACAATACAAATAACATATTCCTACAAGTATACAGGCTGCAGTACACGAAAATTCAGACCAAAACAGTACAAGCCTCGATGCTATCCGTGATGTTTCACATCTGCCCCACAAAAGCATGCATTGAAACATTTTCAAACCAGCCCAAACTACCTACTTCTCCATTCAACCTGTGTTAAACACGATCATGTTCAACAATGATCCTTGTTGACATTGAAACCCGAAAAAAAAAATGTAGTCTCTTATAAAATTGGTTTCAGACAGCAGTTAATTCTGTTAGTGCAATTGCACTTAAGAAAGAGTGTATGTATAACTTGTCCTTCGTTGATTATGAATTGAGTGGTTCATACGGTACAAAACATAAAAGTATTTATAGACGTGATCTCTTACTTGAATAACAAGCTAACCAACTCCTAACAAACAAGTTAGTTAGTAACTAACTCTACCTCTAACTACTTGATAGTTGAATATCTACAACAACTTTTACTTAGTCAAGCACCGATCAATGCCAAGCCAATGTCTATACAATCCAATTGTCCCAAGTCACAGATATTTGAACACTATCTTGTACTATCTTCTCAAAAGACTAATAATTTCTAAAAGGGATAGAGATCTCCTAAAAGATATGAAAATAAATCTCACATTACTAATAATCATCTACCATTCTCGTGTCACATTCACTAACGTCGCAATGCATATGCCTCTTTGGGGGGCTATCTGTTTTTTGTTATCCAATATTTTTATATTGCTCTCTCTATACGACAGTAAAATAGACAGTAACAATAGCATCGCGGGGGAAAACGAAGAATAAACCATCACCTACACTTCAATTTGAAGTCTAAATTATGTAAATATAATAAGTAGTCCCTAAATAATGTAAATATCTCAATTTAGTCATTGCTATTATGATATTAAAGACTATTAGGGACGAAGTCAGGCACTAATTATTATATATTTATAGAGTTTAGAGTCTGAATAGGAGAAATGGTAATAGTTTAGGGACTAAATTGATAATTTATTTGAAAAATGATCTTGGGAAAGGTCCGGAGGCAGTCCACCACACTACTGCAAATCGAGAAATTATAGTACTTAAAAACAATTAAGGAACGTCAAGCCACAGTGCAAGATTAAAAGTTAGAAGGAAAAAAAACACAAGACTAGGATATGTTCGTTGTGCAGGAAGAAAAAGACATAAGTAGCATCATTAAGGAATGGATTTAATCAAAAAAACAACTTGAGAAATTCTGTTTTCCTCCTCTCTTTAGTACTGGTTTTCTTACCCCTCATTAGCCTAACATGCCATTATCTTCCACTGTTTAATCTCTCTTTTGCATCTGGTTTTGGTTGTCTCAGTCTCTTACTTCCAACATTTTTTGAGGCTCGTGGCTTCATTAGTTTGGATTTGGACCCAGTAAAATAGCCCTTCTTACTCTTTCCATGATTACTCTTAGAGGCTGGTTTTGGTGGAGCCTGCATTGGAGCCTTTTTCGGGGCACCAAACGGTACAGATGAAGGGGCAGCCTGTTGATCACTAATACTAATAGGTTGAGCTTTAAAGTTTTTCTTACAGTTATGACAGGGTATGACCATATTCATAATATTTAAGTGGTACTGGAACCTGCCTTTACAATGTTGGCACATTGTCCAGAATATCAGTTGTTCAGCATTCAGATGAGGATTCCAAGGGACGTTTGAAGAACATTCTTTCGGGTATTTTGTGGCATTTGGAACTTGATTTTCTGCAAACACATTCACATTTGAGTGATGGGATGAAGTCTTTGGTACTGCATCACTCACATGAGCTTTAACTATCATGTCGTATAAAGATCGCTTTGCTTGGTCAGTCAACACGCTATTGGCTTCCCCAATCAACTTGAAAGCAGGTTCTGCACCAGCAAATTTATTTTTATCAGGATGAAGTAGCAGTGCGAGTTTCCTGTACTGTTTCTTTATGATTGCTTCCTCGGAAAATCTTTCAGTCCCAAGAATTCCATACCAGTCCATATCAGACTTAGACAGTTTGTTGAGTGCAGCATTATGAACCTCACAAACAGTAAGGATCTGAGCAATGTTTTCAACATCAGCATACATCGTTTTGGCCTTGTTAGCAAACTTCAGTGCCGCTACAAATTCACCCCTTTGCATTCTACTTTCCGCCAGTTGCCTAGCCCGCACAGCCTCGTCCTTGTTGCACTCCATTAGCAGCCCTATGTGTTCCACCTAATTTACACAGACCAAACAAAGGTAAACCTAAACCAACTCATCACTATTCTATGAAACACGGACACCAAACACAACAATGACACATAAACATAGGTAATCATTTTAAAAAATAGAAATACTTGACAAAACATTGTGTGTGTGCATGCCGTAATAAATTACATAATACTTAAACAAATAACATGTCAAGTATTTAATTAGAATAAATCACAACGAATTTGCATCTTTAGGAACTTGCATAGCAAGTAATCAAACATCAAACACAATTAAACGAAATCCTTTTCAAATAAACCATCAAAACCTCCAATTTATTCTACCATACATGTTTGTTCTAAATAATACCTAGAATTACAAAGGAAAGAGAACAACTTACTTTTGGTTAAGCAGTGGAAAAAATACGAGAGAATTGAAATAAACAAATACGATAAGTGAACAAAGTTTCTACCTTTTGCTATTTGCCCTAAATTCCAGAGCTACAAGTACACAAAGCAAAATCCAAACTGATTCCGGGGGTAAAAATATAATAACCGACGAGTAAAGTTTTTTTTTTTTTTCTTAAGGGGGGATGCAAAAGATATTTTTAAATTATGATTTTAAACTAGTTTTTTTTTAAACTCGGTATTCGCCGACTATTTTGAAGGGTTGAATCCCTCCATCTATTTGTGGGACCCAATTTAAGATGCACTAACCCATCAAAATTGACATTAAACGAAATCTATAATGTGAATTTAAGTAAAACAATGTTTAATGTCCCAGCACCACGAGATCAATACAAGTGGGTTAATAAAAAAACAATTTTTTAGGCGATTATACGCTAAGAACTACTCTATTTTTGTAGGGACTTGATTGGGTCTTCATATGCAAAACTTAAATAGATCTTATTCTAAATTTGTGTTGGTGAATAAAATGAGTTAGACTCAACAAATAAGAAACCTTTAAGAAAAGAAGCACATGTTGAATTTTCCAGAATTGGAAGAGACAAAAAATCTAAAAAAAAATATCAAACACTTCAAAAAATACATTGACTAATACCAAAGTGATAGACAATCATATATATATATATATATATTTTTAAATGTATGTATACACAACACGTAAGAAATTACTTACACTTAATAGTAGAGGTCTTGGTATCAGAAAAGCAAGAGAGGTTAACACGACTATGCTCGGTAAACATACTTTGGAAGTTGGGACATTCATAGTCCTGATAAATCACGGGTGAAACCATTGACATGTAAGTATTTGTCTAATTCACATATTTTTGATAAGGTTGAGTATGAAGGTGCTTTCCTATCCTATACCTGGAAATCTATTACGAAGACATCTTCTATTCTTCAACTGGGTTTTATTATGATGTGGGTAAGGGTGATGTCTCCTTATGGTATGACAAATGGCTTTGTAAAGGTATGATTCTAGTCGTATCCTTTTTCCGAATGATATCCATACTTGCATTACAGACATTTGTGAAACATGTATTTGAAACTTGAATATCTTATATATCCAGTTGTATGATGATATAAAAAGTATATACCCAGTTGTATGATGATATAAAAATGGAGATGCAAACGACATTTATATACTTTAAAATTTTCTTTAAAAAATAAAATCAAAATTTCAAAGTAACGTCCAAAAGGCAAAGGTAATAGTAAAAAAATATCTGTGATATCATAATTCTGGTTCAAATGCTATAGTTCCAAAAAGGACCCTCATGTTCATTCATAGTTCGCCAGCTGCAAGTGCAACTATTTTTCAACGGCAGTTTCTGTTGTATTTTGAGCAACTTATCAACAATCAAATTGAATGCTGTAACACAACGTGTATTCACTAGTGCAACAACTCAACAAAACAACTAATCAATTTTGAGTTCACAGGGAAAAGGAGAACAATCTCGAGTAGCTTAGATAACATTTTCCAGTTTTCCACTAATCTCATCACTCATCTACCCGACCACTATATCTCGTACTATCTGTACCTTTACAAGTGCGAAATTCAGCATATACAAACGCAACATGATTATGAACCAGACAGATCAGATGGAGCATTACTGACCTCAAGTATAGAAAAATCCCTGATTATATTTATAGATATGAAGTGAAATTATGCCTAAACTCCTAACATAACAAACTGGAGGCAATTCAAAATGTTAGTATCTTCCTGGACGACTGATCCCCCAGATATCAAGAGTGTAAACGGTATCCCAAGAAGACACAGATAAGTGCCACCATGCAGACATATAGAAGTGGGAACCCGACTTGAACTTTTCTTGGACCTGTATTAATGAGATCTGCCTGCAAATATAAAACAAGCCAGCCTTGAGTTTCTAAAATGAAAATTAAGTTTTACAGGCTTAACAAGAGGACATCCCTAAAGAGGACACTAAAATTTAGATGAAAAAGTGAGGTGAAGAAGTTCATTTCAACATATGCGGAAAACTATTGATCATAATAATCGTGAGATTATTTCAACTTTTCTTTTTCCTACAAGTGCTCACACAAAAATTCCTCCAAACTGGTAATATGGCAAGAACCCATAAGTAAATCATCCCACAAAAACATTACTATTTACTAGCAAACTAGACAGTGATTCTCAAGCTTACTAGTTTTTCTTGCAAGATCTTTGACTCTTGATTGCTTAACCTCCTCTCCTCTGTTAACTTTGATATTGTTACCCCAGACTGCAAAGAAAGCAAAAACTTGATCATCACTTTAATGAAATCAGTAGAGATTAGGATGAAATTCGAGCACACTATAACAAACATCCACCCCGTTTTAATAAGGTTAGGAAACCATATGCTCAATTGCTTCATCACCAATATTATATACAAAGTATTGATAAACATTTTCACATGGGATTGAGCCTATAGGGATGTTAGGAGCTTTCAGATAATCATATGCTACAAAACAACATCGCACCCCTATACGTCCAAAAAGACATTCTTTGATGGCTCCTCTGTGACCTTCTTTAACTCAAACTTATATTTTGTGAAACACAGTGTATCAGATCTTTAATATGTATACAATTTAATCAAATGAAAACAAGGAAAAATTGGTGTGTATAAGGATCAAATATAATCACACAAAAGTATGTGAAGCCATATAATTTAAAAATTTAGTAACTACACATTGAAAGTATAATTAGGTTTAACACATCTACTCATATTTCATCTTAGCAAATCAAAATATTACTTAAAATATGTTTAGAATTACACCATAGCAAGATGGTGAATTATAATTGGATGTTTAGTTAAATTTAAAGCCTATTTACACTATCAAAGTATCAATGTATAGTTATTAACCTACTAATTTAAACAAGTGTTTATTTATTTAACCTAATAGTTATTTACAGCAAGCGAGAAAGGGTCCAACTAGCATCTCAAAGCTCAAAATTTAAAACATATGACCAAAAGGAGTGCTAAGACAAAGCATTAATTACCAAGGCAGAAAAAGTTCACAGTAACTTGGAACTTGCTTGGAAGCATGTCACATGTAACTGCAAGCAGATAAAAGAAATTCACAATAGAATGGTGGAATGTCTGACCTCATTTAGCTTTGACTCAAGTCCATCTAGTTTCAACTTCATCTCTTCAATGGCTTCCAGCAGTTTCAGCTCCTCAACACCCTTTAAAACTCTTGACTCTGCTTCTTTTTCTGGCTTCAGTTCCTCAACATTCTTTATTGTCTTAATCACTGTATCGGTTGACACTTTTGACTCTATTTCTTTCTCTGGTGTCAGTGCCTTTCCATTGTTTACTGTGGTCAAATGATCTTTTAACACATTCAAGTCTGCTTCTTTTCCAGGTTTCAGTTCCTCTGCTTTCTTTACAGTGATTGAACCCAGATCTTTTGACACCTTCATCTCTGCCTCTTTTCCTGGTTTCAGTTCCTCTGCATTCTTTACTGCGATTGAATCCAGATCTTTTGAGACTTGTACCTCTATTTTTTTCTGTGGCTTCAGTTCCTCCATACCCTTTACCGAGTTCATCTCCTCAACTCTTGACACTTTCAACTCTGCTTCTTCTCTTAGCTCTCCTACATCCTTAATAGCATCCAACCCCATATCATATTCTACCTTCAACTCCGTATCCTCTTCAATCTCTACATCATGAACCTTATTATGCTCTGGCTTTTTAAGAACCTGAAAAATTTCAAGAACATTATAAGACATTTGAATGGCATAGTTGATAAGTAGAAGTTGGGCAATCGATAATCCAACATATACACAAAGGCAACATCAGCGAGGATGACAACACCAGAAAAACAAGGGAATTTATAACACGTTCAAAGAAATTCATCCCGGGGGACTAAAGAAAATTTGTAAGCAGAAGACCTGCAACTTCATAGCAAGGTAATTTTCAAATTATGAAAGTAACAATCTAAAAAAAATAAAAATAATCGACAAACCCTTAAAAGTGTGTGACTGAGACTTTCAATTATCTTTCTAAAGGATTTGAAATGTCTATGAAAGAAAAAGAGGCGGTGGAAAGAAAATAATTGAGATCCAAACATCAATGAAGTTTCGTCTAACCATGGGTTCAGGGGACTGGATTTCAATTTCGTCTTTGCTATGTATCTGAACCTTTTCATGATGAAACCCATTCTTTGAGTCTCCATTAACAGGAACTAGTTCTGGTGAATCAGGCGGGCTGATCAGAGCCACCTTCAGCTTATTTTCTTCAATATATCGCAGTCCATCCTTGACAAACTTCGATTATAAATAAAAAAAAGTCAGAATGGTTAAAATAAAAATAAATAAAATAGCAATGAAGGCTACCAGATACAAAATATAACCTAAGAAGCATATCCATACCAAGCTGGAAGTAACATCTTCAGTGGTTATCTCTGCATCAACCAATGTGCTTTGGACTAAGAACTTGTCCTTGCACACCAAATCTTCAGGGGCTACCCGTTGTGCTTGCATTGTAACTGGTCGATGCAAAAGTTTTTAGAAGAAAAATAGAAATAAAATTAGGGGTAGATGGTGAATTCATTTTCAAATTTAGTCTATGAAAAACTGATACTCCTAAAAATTACTTAATAATAATATTTAAAAAACTTATGGCTGCAAGGACACATTAAGCTTGAAGTACATAACATTGAAAATTGAAAAAGCAATGCTAAGTAATCACAAAAAACCCCTAACATGACAAATTCAAGTCCATTCGACGAATATCCAAAAATTAACCACCACAATGACGAAGCCTCACTCGCAATAGAGTTTTAATTAAGGATAAGATTCAATTGCATCAACCATCGAGGAATCATAAAAACCTCTAACTGATACCAACAAGAACAGTAAGGCCTTGTTTGAATAAACAACTTATTTTAGCTTATAGCACAAGCACTTATCATGATTAGCACTTATGTATAAGCTTTTTCTATAGCAAAAGGTAAAACGAACTTAAATTATTTCATATAAGTTATAAGTTGTTTCTCGTAAGTTATCTTGGATTACTTATGAAAAAAAGCTAAAAACAGCTTATAAACTATGTCATAAGCTATTTTCATAAGTTCCCCCAAATAATCTCAATAAACTTATGCCATTAGATAAACTCAAATAAGTCAAGTCAACCGAAACAAGCTCCAAGTCTAATTGAAATTTTCAATTGAAAACTATCTTAGATATATACAACAACTTTTAAAAATAAAATAAAATAACAAACAAGCTATGAAGCATAGATACTCCAGAGATTATGCGTGTCCAGGTGTCGGATAAGTGTCAAGTCAGACACTGAAGCTACCGGCTGACATGATTACATTGAATTACTTAATTTTTTCAAATTATTATCAGTGTCGACATATCCGTGTTGTGTTCAGTATTCTTCATAGCAAACAAACAAAAAAACAAAAGACGAAGAATATATAAATACCTATGAATTCACTAGTAGCTTTTGGCGCGAGAACTCCAACATTTGGTCGAACTGAATATTTCTTCGGCGACGTCGTTTTGACCTGAAAACAAACAAAAACGATCAGTCTAAATTCTGAACAAACACTCTATGCCAAAAATTGAAAGAAATGCGATGATACCTTGAAAGCGACATGGTGATAGGTGTTATTAGTCACCTGAACCGAACAAGAACTTTGTTTCTTCAATTCAACTACAATAAAGAAAAATCACAGAATATGAATCAATGGATCATGCGTGAAAACACACATTACAAGCATTTGAAATAGAAAATTTTCACTGACATATGAATTTGAGTTCCCTTGGTTCAATTTCGAGAATCGGTGTTTTGTTCATGATTACAGTAACTGAAATCGAGATCAACGCTTAAAACAACGGTGTTTTGGTGAAGTCGATAGATTCGAGAAGAACGAGTCAACTCAAGTGAACTCGTTGTTGTGTGTTTAAATTGGAAGAAATTGATACGAGCTATTTTTGAGGAGAAAGATGTGTGAATAAAAATACTAAAAAACGGAATCAAGTGAAAAAGGTAGTTGGAGATTTAATTTCCCTTTTTATTTCATGCTATGATTGACGCATTGAATGATATTAAGCGTGTGAATCGTGATCCTCTTCGAAATCGGAAAAGTATAGTACTGAGAAAGTTATTGAAGGATTAGTGAAAGAAATTAATAAAAATATAAATTTATGGTAAAATGCATTTTTCAATTTTGAAGTGAAGAGCATGTAGTATCTCAAGGGAAAGCGACCTATATGATTGTACTGCCTTTTTACCGACAGTTAGCCGAGCCGCTTTTCTATTCTTACTTTTCGTGGCTCGGCGCGATATTGTTTCTATTTTGTTGTCAAAATTATTTTAAATAGTACTGGTGATTATTGATTATAGCCTATGTGGACTTACCAGTTACCACCACAATATTTTTGAATCAAACATGAAAAAAAATTGTAAGTTAATTTTAAAAGACGGAAGGTCTAAATGGAAAGATGAGATAAAGGCCAAAAGGAGACTATGAAGATGGTGATAGTTTAGAATGGAGAGTTATGAATTGGAGAAGTAACGAAAGTAAGTGATGATTCAATATCTGTCATTATCACTAATGACGATAGTGTCTTTAAAGTTTGGGACCTTTATACGGGGTCTAGTAACTTTTGTTGTGGATTACTTTAATTTTTTGTTGTAGATGGTTATATACTCTTGTCTTTGAAGATTTGTTATCATTAGTGGACTTGATAACATTTTGACTTGACTTGTCCATTGATCGAATTGAACAATAAATTTTAGCAAAGGAGAAGAAAGATAAGACATGATGAAGAAGATGATAGGAGATAAATCTACAGGTGAGTAAGAATGATCATGATGAAAGGATAAAATGCACTTATAATGGTAAAAATGATATATTTTAATATTTTTAACGTCA
>Ga0209282_1001926_pt1 | contig 11706 bp, 16 predicted proteins | sample Mtrugardesep15_FD_187529 | JGI IMG/M metagenome (GOLD analysis project Ga0209282, IMG submission 187529) | Root nodule microbial communities of legume samples collected from California, USA - M. trunc garden sep15 (SPAdes) (version 2) | ecosystem: Host-associated > Plants > Roots > Nodule...
CCTCTTTGGGATAAGGAGGCTCTGGAAAGAGCCGGTTACATTCATAAACAATTCCATCATCATGGTGAGCGAGTTTATTAAATGACCAGTTCCCTACACTAAATGGCAGGCCGTAGTGAAGAAGAACCGGTTCAATTCCTTCACGAGGGATATATCCTGGGTAGAGCATCAAGTTATCATTGATCTTGTGCCGAAGTCCTATCTGTGAACAAGAGAGAAAACAAAAGGGGAGGGCAGAAAGAAGAAGAAAACAAACAATTAGCAAAAGCTAAATAGTCGATCACAATAATGAACGTGCTAATTGAAGGTATTTTACTCACTTCTGCAGCGCCAAAAGAGTATCCATACATCTCACTGATCCATCCTTTCCCATAGATGTCTCCGGTTATGTTTGTCGCCCAGTGTTCCTTATCTTCCCGTACTTCTTCTGTTTTAGAAAGCCACAAGGGCGCGAATCGTCGTAGGTCACTGATATGAAAGGCCAACAGCCCGCCAACTTTGTCACACAGATCTGGATTTTTTGTGTGCAGCTTAGCCAAAATATTGTCACAACCTTTTAAATACCTGGACAAAAAAATTCGGTACATAACTTGTTTCAATCATGAACCAGAAAATGAAAAATCGAACATTAAATACACAACAAATATATGTACTCCATGAGATTTAATCCAGTTTCATAACTTCAAAGCAAAGATCTTCCAGTTTCTCTGATTCATAAAGGCTTAAGCATCCAACTTTTTTCTATCCTGCTAAAATTTGTTTATTGCTAGTGTAAGTTGTACAAGTCCATAAGCATCCTTCCAAATTGGAGGAGCTTATGGAAACAGCTTCTGACATGTCCATAAGTTGTTTTCAGCTTATTTCCATAAGCTCTCTACGATAGCTTATGAAAACAACTTATACCTTACATTAAAAGAGTTTGACTTTATTTTATCTTTTGCTATAGAAATAACTTATACATAATCACTTATATGATAACCGTTTATGCTATTAGTGCTTACTTAAGTTGTTTATAACATGACTTATTTTACTGAATATCACTATTTGGAGTTCGTAGGAAACGAGTAAGAAAATAATGAATACCCATAATATGCTGCAACAGGCCTTCCTTTCTCTGCACCAAGTTCCCAAGGTAAAATTGGACCACGGATAATCATGTCTGCGTCCAGAATGAGAACCCAATCAACATTTTTTGCATCCTTACTATGTTTAAGCCAATGTACTACCCCGGCAGGTTTGTTTATAGCAGGGTACCTGCATAGAGGTCAAAAAAATATTTCTCATTTTGTTATCTCGGGAAAATGATTATGCTTTATATACAATTTTTTTGGTAATGAAGCATCATATTTGCTAAAGGGACATGTTAAGCGGGGATATGGGAGAGGACAGCGACTTAAATAATTCCAAAATACTAACAGAAATACTTTCAATATGAAGCAAGAGCAGCAAAATTGGTGACAACGAAAATCTTCTTGTCAACATCAAAATTCATAAGTACTCGGAGAAGTAGAAGATACAGCAACCAGCATGCAGAGATTTCAGCAATCAATTATATTGTTGTTAAGAAGAAAAAGAAACGAGACCTATGAATTACTACACAAACAAAAACACCAGACACGACACGGGCACTCACATGTAGACATGGGTAATAATTTGCGAAAATGGAAGTGAACGAATGTAATTACACGTGTTAGTGTCGTACGAGTCATCAACCTAAACTATCAGTGTTACATAGGATGAGACACAAATGATGTATTTTTTGTTTCTGAATTACACAGCGGAGAATATTACATATACAAGAACCATAAATTAATTACAAGGATTTGTAGCTACCCTATTGATCGTAATTACATAGAATCAGGGCATAAGTACCCAATTTACATTATAGTATTGAACAATTGAAACATACAAATCAAGAGCAGAATTCACAGAAATCATTTCACTACTACAGCAAACTACAAGGCCATATTTGCACAGACAGTTTAAAGAAATAACAAACACTGACCCCGAAGTATGCCTAAGAACAACAGCAGCAGTTACTGTATGTAGCAAAAACTACACACACACACAACACATCGAGCAGACTTCAAGAATATTCCAATAACCAACATTGAAAACACTCAAAAACCAAACTACCAAAGTAAACCACATTAACATCATTTCACAATTAACTACACGAACCAATCTACATTTCACAATCTGATAACCATAATAACTATTAAAATAGAAAAATAGCAAAATAAAAATCCACTGATAACCATAATAACTATTAGTATCAGTATCAGCATCTATGAAGCACTAACACAGACACAGAGACGGACATGTAGATGTTGATAATGATTGAGAAAATAGAAGTGATTGAATGAAACCACATAGGCTGGTTTCAAGGATTCACAGTTTCCCTATTTATCGTAATTACATAGAATCAGCACATATTACCCTATTTACAGTATATTTAGCCGTTGAAACACATAAATCTAGTGCAAAATAATTCAAGGAAATAATTTCACTACCACAGCAATCCACAACATCTGCACATAGTTTCAAGCGATAACAAACACTAACCCCAAGGCATGCCTGAGCAGAACATTTTTTCAGATAAGCAAATGTTAGTGGGTTATGTTAGTTTCCAGGATGTGAACCCTGGATCTCCTGGTTAGTACTTCTTCGGTGTCCCTCAGGTTACCAACCAAGCTGCCTGCTTTGTACAATATAAAGTCAACCACGTTATCACTTCACATTTAACCACCGAAACTAATCTACCGAAGTCAACCACATTAACATCACTTCAGATTTCACCATACAAACTAATCTACAATTCACAACCCAAATTAAAAACATTCCTAAAAACACAACAAAAAAAGTTCACTTTCAACAATAATTATTATCAGTATTAGTATCAACATCTAAGAAACACTGATACATACATGGACGTCAGATACAACGCTGACTCATACATGGACATTAGATACAACACTGGCACATAGACACCGATAATAACAGACAAAAAAGTACATGTGAATGTGCATAAATCAGACACCACTACCTATCCGACATGCCGGACACAACTTCAATCTAGAGAATATAAAGTCAACCACATTAATATTGGACACACCTTCAATTGTAAATGTGCGTCTTTTATCTGTTGAAGACAATATCATGGAGAATATAAAGTCAACCACATTAAAATTACTTCACATTTAACCACACAAATCAATCTACCAAAGTCAACCACATTAACATCGCTTTGCATTTAACCACACAAACCAATTTACCAAATTCACATTAACATCACTTCACATCTAACCACTGACACGTGTATGGACACTAGATACAACAATGATACCTGGACGCCGATAATAACAAACAAAAAATAGACAATTGATTGAGCATATATCGGACACTAACACACCTTCAATCTGAAGTGTCTATACTAAAGTCAACCACATTGACACCAGATACAACATTGACACGTAGACAAGACACCGATAATAACAAACAAAAAAAGTATAATTGATTGTGCAGATGTCAAACAGACACACCTTCAATCTGAAGTGACTATACTAAAAAAATTTGCATATGAATAAGATTTTTACCAGTTACCAGTTTTAGGGTGTCCACTCATAGAAGGAACTTCAAAAGTAGGTGCCAAATATCACATTAAGACAAACCAGTTTACCAAAGTCAACTACATTAAAATTAACATCACTTCACATTTAACCACCCAAACCAATCTACTAAAGCCAACCACATTTACATAACTTTACATATAACCACACAAACCAATCCACATTTCACAATCCAAATTCAAAAACATTCCTAAAACATCAAAACTAAAAAACTTCACAAAAAAAACAATTTCAACACTAAAAACAATAATAATTATTAGTATTAGCATCATCATCTATACGAAGCATCTATATGAAGCACCGACACAGACATAGACACCAGACACAACACTGACACCTAGATACTGTTGATAAATCAACAAAACAAAAGTGATTGAGTGTAACTACACTTATCAGACACCGAACACACCTTCAATCTAAATTATAAATACTACACAAATCATCATAAGTATTAATATCTTACCAATCACCAGTTTTAGGATGTCTACTCATAGAAGGAACTTCAAAAGTAGGAGCCAAATGCATCCCTTTATAATTCTTCTTCTCTTCATCAGTACAACTAAGAAGCCTTGTAATAGGACCAGGTTGTTTAGCTTTCCTATAACTATTCATCAAACCAACAGTTTGCCAATCAAAGTAATTCTGACATTCAACAGAAAACAGTGTGTGTACCTTCCATGATACCTTCTTTGCCCCTTTTGTAATATCAATATGACCCATCATTATCATCATCATCAAAATCCAAACTTTTTTCATTGTAGCTTGATTTCAAGGTTAGATATGAAATGGGTTGGATTCAAATGTGAGAATTTTGGTTCTTGTGTGTTTGATCTACATCGACATGCATATGAAGTTTTTGTATGTTAAGTCAAAATTTGGGGCTTTTGTGAAATTAATATTTAATGATATATAGTTATATTAAATGAAATAATAATGATGATTATGAAGTTTAATAATTTAATGATTTAAATTACTATGATCTGAATCTGGATAATGGAAGTGTAGTTGGTAATGGTAGTGTCGTCGTGTTTAATCTTCAACGCTTTGAAATATTTTACTTTTTCTTTTTGTCTTAATCCACAATTTCTTACATAAAAAATTAATAATTTAAAGTTCGGTTGAGAAATAAATCAAATTCAGTTGAGACTGAACATTAAAAAATATATATATATTGAACACTAATTAAACAAGGTTAATATCTCGTAAGAATAGTTCAGTTGGTAGCTATCAGGGATAATATTTGCAGAGGCTGGGTTCGAACTCCGGATTTTCCATTTCTCCACACTTTAAAAAGTGTCTGATCTAGCCACTAGGCTATTGAACAAAAAAAACAAGGCTAATTAATTTTATCTAATTGGTATTTTACATTGTGATAAGTATTAATGTAATAAACATTATTGTTTGTCAAAAAAAATGTAATAAACATTATTGTTGTATCGACCACCCTCTCCCTAAAATTGTAACCTCGTGTAAAAAATTCTTCTTAATTTTGTATACCATTTGACAAAAAGACCGACGTCTGTCACATTAATCTTTTTATTAAGTAGTTATGTTCGAACTGATGACATGTTTGTTTAACGCTAAATGAATATTCACCAAAAAAAAAAACATGAGAGTGAGCGATAGACTAGGAGAGAGAGGTGTGCCACCACACCGGTGGCCCTATTCGCCGGAGGGGAGGTTCACTAGGGGGAAGGGATCTAAGCAGGGTGCCACATAGGGGGAAGGATGGGGATGATTGGCATGTCGTGAGTCGGCGATGAGGGAAAGCACAGGGACAGGCTAGCAGCGGTCGGGACAGAATGAAAGGGAACTGGCAGCAGGGAGATTGGAATGATTATGGGAACAGACAATCTAGGGTTAGGGTTACAGCAGACTTACGGAACGGTGACCGGTACAGAACGAATAGGGGATCGGTGCAACCTGGTATGCGACCTCCACATGTTTTGCAGGTTCGGCGGCGAGATGCTTTTGATGGAAACCTGAAGAGGCCGAGCGAAGATAGTGATGTCGTGAATGGGTTACAAGTGCGAGATACTCTTGTTGGTGGTACAGACCATCACGATGTCTCCCCGTACAAACGGTTCGTAACCTTCTATTTTATTAATTTTCCACCGCAATTGTCCAATTTTTATTTGCGAAAGGGTTTCGAGGTTTGTGGGTTATTGGAGGAGGTGGTGGTTCCGAGTAGAAGGAATGTTTACGAGGAAAATTATGGGTTTGTTCGTTATTCTAAGGTAAGGGACGTTGGTAAATTATTAAAGGCGGTTAATGTTGTTTGCTTTGGTAACTTCTGAGTTAGGGCAAGGGTTGCTCGTTTCGATCGTAATGTTGTTGATGAGGGGAAGGATGAAAGGGTAGACGTTGGTAAGAGCAAGGACGAAATGTTGGGAGATGTCGTGGTTATGAAGCAAGCTGGTGTTGGAAGTAACATTGTGTCGGTGGGGCAGGTCGATATTTCGGTGTTGAATCGTTATGCTAAGGGCGGGCAAGGGAAGGAATGCCAGGCTCCTAATGGTGTTCGTAATATGGTGGAAGACGCAAGATTGTCGAGGGAGGTCGAGGTGCACGTGGATGATAGACAACAATCGACCGTTAGGAATTTGGTGCGGATATATCGCCCTAATGAGAATGACGTTCAATGGGCACGCTCCGGAGTGTTTGTAAATGTGGTGAACGGGGAGGCGATAACGGTTGTTCAGAATCAAGTCGTGGATGCTGGGTTTGCGGACTTAGACGTTATTCCGATGGAAGCGGATAGAGTTTTCTTACGAAGTAATTCAGAAAGGGAAACTGTTGCCATGATAGAAGGTGCTAAATATTTTTTTGACTTATTATTTTCGAATATAGTACGGTGGGATAAAGAAGTGCTTCCTTTTCAAAGGGGAGCATGGATGAGACTATATGGCATTCTGATTCATGCATGGAATGAGAATTTTTTTCAAATTATGTGTGATGGACAGTGGGTCTTATCTACGATCGGATGAGATGACTCTGGACAGAGGAAGACTTGACTATGCTTGCGTTCTGATTGCGACACCATTGTTGGAGGTCGCTTCTTGTGTTGATAAATTTCTGATCGACGGACAGTTAGTTGAAGTCAAGATTGTTGAGGAATGGGATTTTAACCTTGGTGAAGACGCGTGCCTTTTTGAAGAAGAGGAGGACCAGCAGTCACAGTCTGAAAGGGTGGAGGTGCATGGTGATCCAGAAGCGGGCGAAAACGTGGACGCTTTTGTTGAACATTTTGTGAAGGAAATAGCGGAGGAGGATGTGTTTTCTGAGAATGTGGCAAAGGAAGTTGATAGAACAGATGATAACAGTCAGACAGTTACTCATGCAGCTGAGTCAGAGTTAGGGTCGCAAGCTCAATCGGATAATGTTCTTGATGGGGTGCTAATGCAGAGTTCACCATCGGGTCCGGTGTTGACTCCAGTGGTTAAGGGTGCCAAGGTTATCGCGACTGATGTGAATGAGCTTCTTGATGGTGATATGCCTAAGGGGGTGGATGGGAGTGTTCTAGTTAGTAACGTAATTGATGCAAAAAGTAAGCAAGCTGTGGCTCAGGAAGAAGGTATAGGGCGCGCTTCGGCTGTGTCAGAGCCACTTGTGGCCGGAAAGTCGGTGTTGTCGGGACCATGGAGTACAAAATGGTTGAAGGATCATCATGGGGGCGCCGGTGTAATTTTTGCGACTAAAAGGAAAATTTTTAAGGCATGTAAGAGAAAAGTTAAGAATAGACTGGAAGAAGGAGTTGACACTAAACGTAGGAAAATTGGTGGTGAACTTCGTCACACAGTCCTTACTCTGAAAAAGATGGCTCGTTTATCGAGCAAAGATAGAAGTGCAGTGTTAAAAACTCTAGAAAAAAAAGAGCTAGTTAGAGGAAGATGTCGGTTGTGTCTACATCCGTTGGTGAAGAAATGTCCCGGGGTACTTCTGACAAAGCTTTATCTTCGGAGTCTGTTAATAAAGATTGGAATAATTGGGTGGTTTTACATGGGAAAGAGAAGGAGGCTGCTGAGGATGTGTGGGGTATTGGGAAGGCTATAGGGTTACATTTTGAAGGGGACACTCATAATATGTTTGATGTTCTTTCTAGAGAGAGGGATCGGCTGGAGGAGGGTGTTAGGTGGTGGGGGTGTGGTCGTCGGGGTGAGGGTGTGTGTGATGAGTTTGGTGTCATGGAATGTGTGGGGGTTGGGTGGGTGGGAGAAGCGTAAGGAAGTCAAGGATTTGGTGAAGGAGAAGTTGCCTTTCGTGTTATGTCTCCAAGAAACTAAACTGCAGTTGATAGATGGGTTTTTATGTACGTCGTTGTGGGGGAACTCGAAGCATGATTATTCCTATAGTTCTTCGGTGGGGGCATCAGGTGGTTTACTTACTGTTTGGGACACGTCAGAGGTGGAGGTTTGGGCTTCGGTGCGAGGGGACCGCTTTTTGATGATCCATGGTAGGTTTATTAAATCGAATGACGAGTTTTATCTTTTCAACTTGTATGCGCCTTGTGATCAGAGAGCTAAACAGGCTTTGTGGGATTCGTTAGCAGCGTGTTTGCATTCTTTGGGTAGTCGAAATGTGTGTTTGTGTGGGGACTTTAATTCTGTTTGGTCTTTGGAAGAAAGGTGGTCCGTGCGGGATGTTCATCCTACTCAAGAGTTTACCTCTTTTAATGAGTTTATTGAAGCTTGTGTTTTAATTGATTTACCTTTAAACAACCGAAAGTTCACGTGGTTTAAGGGAGACAGGCGTTCGATGAGTAGGCTGGACAGGTTCTTCTTATTTGAATAGTGGTGTCTGCTTTGGCCTAATTGTTTACAAGTGGTTCATTTGAGAGGTCTTTCTGATCACTGTCCAATTCTTTTGTCGGTTGATGACCAAAATTGGGGACCGAGACCTCTGCGGCTGTTGAAGTGTTGGCAGGATATGCCGGGTTACAATACTTTTGTTCAGGAAAAATGGAGTTCCTTCGAAGTCCATGGGTGGGGCGGGTATGTCCTAAAAGAAAAATTGAAAATGATCAAAGTGGCGCTGAAAGATTGGCATGCGTCCCACACTCATAACTTAACGACAAAGATCGATGGTTTGAAGAATAGGCAGGCGGTCCTTGATGGCAAAGGGGAGGAGACGGCTCTGTCGGAGGAAGAGTTGGAAGAATTACATGGTATTTCCACGGATATTCATTCTCTGTCTCGTCTTAATACTAGCATCTGTTGGCATCAGTCGCGATTAAGTTGGCTTCGTGATGGTGATGCTAATTCCAAATTTTTCTAGCTGGTAGACGGCGGCACAATTCTCTTTCTTCGATCATGGTGAATGGGACGATTGTGGAGGGTGTGAACCCTGTCCGTCAAGTTGTTTTCATGCATTTTCAGAATCATTTCTTATCTAGTCCTGGGCCGCAACCTTCCGTGGGAAACTTGCAGTTTCGAAGGCTCTCTTTCATGGAAATGGGTACCTTGACGAAACCGTTTTCAGTGGATGAAGTTAAGACGACAGTGTGGGATTGTGACAGTTTCAAGAGTCCGGGTCCTGATGGCATCAATTTTGGGTTTATTAAGAACTTCTGGAATGAGATGAAAGAAGATATAGTGCGGTTTACTTCAGAATTTCATAGGAACGGGAAACTCTCGAAAGGGATAAATTCTACGGTCATTTCTCTTATTCCTAAGGTTGCGAGCCCTCAGTCTTTGCATGATTTTCGGCCTATCTCGTTGGTGAGTAATCTTTATAAAATTCTGGCAAAAATTTTAGCAAATAGGTTAAGACAGGTAATTAGCAGTGTTGTGTCAGAGGTTCAATCTGCTTTTGTAAAAAACAGACAAATCCTTGATGGATATTTGATAGCCAACGAGGTGGTTGATGAGGCCCGGAAACTAAGTAAATATCTCTTGATGTTCAAAGTGGACTTCGAAAAGGCGTATGACTCTGTTGAGTGAGGGTATCTTGATGAGGTTATGGGTAGTATGTTTTTTCCGACTTTGTGTAGGAAATGGATCAAAGAGTGTGTCACTACTGCTAAGGCTTCAGTTCTTGTGAATGGCAGTCCTACGGATGAGTTTCAAATGGAAAGGGGTCTTAGACAGGGTGACCCTCTTTCTCCTTTTCTGTTCCTTTTGGTAGCGGAAGGGTTGAATGTTTTGATGAAAGCCTTGGTCGAAAATGGTACCTTTACGGGCTATAAGGTGGGAGGCGCAAATTAGGTAGTGGTATCCCATTTATAGTTTGCTGATGACACTCTCTTAATTGGTAATAAAAGTTGGGGTAATGTACGTGTGATGCGAGCTGGTTTGGTTTTGTTTGAGGCTATGTCTGGTCTAAAAGTTAACTTCCATAAAAGCTCTCTTGTTGGGGTCAACATTAATGCTTCTTGGTTGTCTAAGCGGCTTTAGTGTTGGGTTGCAAAGGGGGTAAAGTGACGTTTCTCTATTTGGGTCTTCCGATCGGTGGCGATCCGCGCCGGTTATTATTTTGGGAGCCTGTTGTTAATCGAATTAAAACTAGATTGTCTGGTTGGCATAGTCGGTTCCTCTCTTTCGGTGGTCGCCTGTTTCTCCTCAAATCTGTCCAGACTGCACTTCATGTGTATGCACTTTCCTTTTTCAAAGCTCCGGCAGGTATAATCTCTTCCATTGAATCTTTGTTAAATAAAAATTTTTGGGGAGGGAGTGAGGGTAAAAAAAACAGTTACTTGGGTTGGTTGGAATTCTTTATGTATGAGGAGGGAGTACGGAGGGTTGGGTGTTAGGAGGTTGAGGGAGTTCAATGTTGGTGGGAAAATGGTGTTGGAGGTTGTTAGTAGAGAGAGATGGGTTGTGGCGTAAGGTGTTGGTGGCTAGGTATGGTGTGGTGGGAGGAGGTTTGGAGGTTTGGAGGATGGGGGCCGAAGTTGTTCTTCTTGGTGGCGGGAGATAGTGACGATTAGAGATGGGATACGTGAGGGTGCTGAGGGATGGTTTTCGTCGTGTGTTAGGAGAAGGGTGGGGGATGGAGCCGATATTGATTTTTGGCATGATAGGTGGTATGGTGATGTCCCGTTGTGTGAGCAGTTTAGCCGGCTTTATGACTTGTCTGTCAATAAAGCGGTCACGGTTAGGAACATGTTTTTGTTGGGTGTAGAGGTGGGAGGGGAGGCGTGGCAGTGGCGCAGTCGTTTGTGGGCTTGGGAGGAAGAATTGGTAGAGGAGTGTAGGGATCTTTTACTCACAGTTACTTTGCAGGTTTCTTCTTCTGATAGGTGGCTTTGGTTACCGGATCATATTGGTGGGTATTCCGTCCGAGGTGTGTATGACTTACTGACATCGCATGAACAACCCCCTATACATCAAAATTTGGAGTTAATTTGGCATAAACAGGTACCTCTAAAAGTCTCTATATTTGCTTGGCGGTTGCTGAGGGATCAGTTACCTACTAAAGAGAATTTGGCCAATCGTGGAATCATATCTTTGGAGGCGCGGATGTGTATTGGCGGATGTGGGCATGTCGAGGACCTGAATCATTTGTTTCTGATTTGTCCATCGAGTGGAGCTTTGTGGTCGTTGGTTCAGGCTAGGCTATGCGTTCAAGGGGTCGAAGCTCAGGTTATTTCAGACCATCTTTTCCAATTTATTCATTATGCTGGTGGTTTGAAAGCTCGAAGGTCTTTTTTTCACCTTATTTGGCTCTTATGCGTTTGGATTTTGTGGAATGATCGTAATGACAGGTTATTTAGGAACAAACAGAGCTCTCTACTACAAATGTTAGATAAAGTAAAATCATATTCCTTGTGGTGGTTGAAAGCTAGTAATGATATACTTAGTTTTGGAACTCATTTTTGGTGGTCGAACCCGCTCTTATGTATGGGCATCGACTCACTGCTTTGTATTCTTGACTTGACTGTTTGTATTTTCGTGATTGTTCTGACACACTTTGTGCTGTAACAATTGCGCGTCAAAGTTAATATATTTCTATTTTGCTTGTTCAAAAAAAAAACATTATTGTTGTAATATTTTATTATTAAATTTATTAGTCTAATTTTAAAATATTTCTAATTAATGTTTTAATAATTAAAATTTGAAAAAACAATAATATAAAATAA
>Ga0209282_1001927_pt1 | contig 11706 bp, 3 predicted proteins | sample Mtrugardesep15_FD_187529 | JGI IMG/M metagenome (GOLD analysis project Ga0209282, IMG submission 187529) | Root nodule microbial communities of legume samples collected from California, USA - M. trunc garden sep15 (SPAdes) (version 2) | ecosystem: Host-associated > Plants > Roots > Nodule...
ATAAGAGAAATCCTCAGCTCCTGACGCGGAACCTGATATCCTCAAAGCCTTTTCAACATTGTACCGATGATTACTACGAGTTACTAGAATCCACGACGCAATGATAATTATGGTGACCGAAGCTAGAATAATTGTGATCATAGCTACGGTTTTTGCAGATTTCAAACCATTCTTTTGAATCAGACCTGAAGAGCATGTGGTGCCGTCAATGGACTGACACAGATGCCGGTTCTGAAGATATGAACTAGAAGTTAGAGTTTTGAAGAATGGAGTTACTGGAATAGGACCTGAGAAGTTGTTGTAGGAGATATTGAGTGAAGTGAGACTAGTAAGAGAACCAAGAACCTTAATTCCTCCAAAAAGCATGTTCCTTGAAAGATCAAGTGATTGTAACTGTGTCAAAGCAGACATTGAATCAGGTATTTCACCAATGAATGAATTTGAGCTCAAATCCAAACTGATTGTTAGGCTTGTAACATGACCAATCTCTGGAGGTATGCTACCAGATAAGCTATTATAACTCAAATCCAAAAGAGTTAGCTTCTGTAAATTTCTAACAGATTTTGGTATTGAACCTGTTAATAAATTATTGTTGAGAATAAGCTTGTTCAAATAGCTCAAGTTCCCAAAGCTCCAAGGAATTTCACCTGCCAAACTGTTTCTACTAAGATCAAGCTGCTCCAAATTTTCAAGGTCACCAATCAGGGACGGAATTTCTCCGCCGAGGTAGTTGTTATGAGCATCTAATAGCTCAAGAACCGTGATGTTCGCAATCTCAACCGGTAATCTTCCGGAGAAATGATTCATGTACAAATCAAGAAACACAAGATTCTGCAACTGTCCTATCTCTTTAGGAATCTCTCCTGAAAGCTGATTCTCTCCGACTCTCAATCTAACCAAAGACTGACATTTTGCAACACTTGCTGGTAGTCTTCCTGTTAATGAATTTCCAAGAAGCAGAAGCTTACTCAGCTTCTGCAAACTGAAAATCTCATCTGGTATAGAACCTGTTAACTTATTCCTTGAAAGATCAAGTGCATACAGTTCTGAACAGTTTCCAAAAGAGGGCGGTATAGTTCCAGAAACCAAATTCCCCCACAAGAAAAAACTCTGCAGAACCTTCAACTTTCCAAGCTGATAAGGAATTGTACCTGATAACTGATTCTTGTCAAGCTGAACAGTTGCAAGGCTTGTGCAATTACTCAACTGCCACGGTATCTCACCGGTGAGCGAATTATCAGACAAATGAAGCTGTTCAAGAACAACTAGCTTCCCAAAATCACCAGGTATTTCACCAGTGAGATCATTAGATGATACATCAAATATAACTAATGATGAACAGTTTGAAATTTCAGAAGGGATTTTACCAGATAATGTATTCCCCCAAAGAAGCAAACTAGTAAGTTTTTGCAACTTACCTAATTGAAAAGGAATAGAGCCAGTGAGATTGTTCATGTGTAAATAAAGATTCCTCAACTCAGAACACAAACCAAGTTCAGGTGGTATTGAACCAGATATTTCTGTATCATAAAGTGCAAGAGTTTGCAGATTGATCAAGTTTCCAAATGAAGAGGGAATGGAACCTGAAAGTGAAGTTGCAGCTGCACCAAATGTGGTGAGGTTGGTTAATAGTCCTAACTGTGAAGGAAGTTCTCCAGTGAGAAAAGGGTTACCACCTATCCTAAACTGTTGAAGAGATTTCAAAGAGCCTAGTTGTGAAGGGATTGAACCATTGAGAAGATTATCTTGAAGACAAAGAACCTCAAGTGAAGTGAGATTTGAAAGGTGTTGTGGAATGGTTCCTGTTAATCTGTTTGAGTTTAAGAAAAGGAATTGAAGAGAAGAGAGGCTTCCAAGTTCATTAGGAATGGAACCAGTGAGAGAGTTTGAGGAGAGGTCAAGGAGTTGAAGATGGGAGAGTTGACCAAAAGAAGGTGGGATAGAGCCAGAGAGATTGGTTGAAGAGAGGTTAAGAAGCTGAAGCATTGTTAAAGAGGATAGTTGAGGTGGTAAAGAAGTGAGGTTGAGGAAAGTATCAGGGATAGAAAGGGAAATTACTCTAGATTGTGGTGAACAAGTTATACCTCTCCATGAACATGGTGTTGATGTTGAAGGGTTCCATGAAGAGAGAAGAGAAGGTGATGATGTTGCAAGTGAAAGAAGTGCTTGTCCATCAGGTGAAAGAGAAGTTACTTGTATCTTTGTTATGCTAAAAAAGAGTAAGCAAAAGAACAAAGAGGTAACACTAATATTTTCCATTTTTGATTGTGAAAATGGTGACTTTACTTGGAGTTGGAAATTAATGTGGAAGATGAGGGTGAAGGTGAAGGTGATAAAAGACTACTAGTTTAGGAGAGCACATGCATGATGCTTAAGTTTCACACAAACGTTTTAAACACAAGCATGTGAAACAAAAAGAGATAGTATCAACTAGTATGTTTAAGAAGGGAGATAATAGAGATGAGAGAATGGTCAAAAAGGAATGGACAAAGAATAGTACTGCTTTCTATTTGTTATCTTAGACGTATACCAGAATGTACCTCAACTATCTTTGTCTCTGCTACTAAATGATAGAGCCAAAACCAACCTTGTGATGTTTTTGACTGAACTATTGCTTCTGTATTTTTGGTGTTATGCTGATGGTACTGAGAATGGGGGCATATAGCTATATCTAAGTTGAAGCACTTTTGGTAGATGAAACATTATTGGTTTCCATGATACGCGTGAATGTGCTTAGAGGTAATAATAACCAAGGAGTTTAAATCAACTAGTGAGGTAGCTAAGCTTTTCTTGATTTCAAGGCACTTTGTTGAAATTTGAAAACCTACCCTCTCTCTTACATTATCTAATGTAGTATATTTAATTTGATGATTTAAATACTGCTTAGGCTATAGTTTTTTATTCATTGATTTGGCTGTATTGGTTGTGGTGTACATAACTATGTAAATGTACCAAAGTGGCCTTCATTATTTGGATCAATAGTGATGGAGGAGATGTATGAATAGGGGCAGGAAGGAGTGGGGCTCCCATTTTTGTTCATGTATTTGCTTCAATGAATGTATCATCAAACATATTGGAAAAAACTAGGTACCACATTGAAAATAATTAAATACATGAATGCAAAATATATATAAAAAAAATGTTACTCCTAACTAGAGTTTATCTGTTCGAACCAACATAAATAAACTAATATGGTATTAGAATCTATCTATTTTGGTCACCACCAAATTATAACTTAATAACATTCAGTGTGAGAGTGTATTGAAAAAAATTAACTAATTTATTGATAGTAAATAGAATATCTTTTTATAAACATGATAGAAGATAAATATTTCTAATGTACAATGCATATATTTTACCAACTTAAACTTGAATTTAAGTATGTATAGATCACAAGAGCGCCTACAGTTGATTTCTATTTGAAGAAGAAAATGCTAGAGAAAATAATGTAATTTGTGAGGCATGTGAGAGAGCAACATTGGTGTATATATTAGACATCAGAATTCAGGAATTAGTGTGTGAAAGTACAAAATGTCCTTGTAGACATGTTTTGGGGGGTCCAAACATCACTGCAGATTTGATTGCATGAATTTATCAATATGCTATGAAATGTAAAATGAATACTATTACTTGCATCAATATAACAAAATAAGGTAGTATCACAAAGTCACAACTAGTACTAGTAAGGTCTCCGATTGGAACATTGCAAGAGATTCAGAGCTGTATGCTTATGTGCAAAATATGTTCCATAGAGTTGGCAAGGTACACACATATTACCTTCTTGGGAACAGAAAGAGTACTTTGATGATAATAGTCATAGTAGTAATATAGTAAGGCAACATGGGAGATTGTGAAAGGTTAAAGCCTAAAGAGTTAGAGTAAGCAAAACAATTAAAATACTTTTATCATAATTTGCATTGGATGGATGTTTTTTTACACTTATCTTTAGAGAGTTTTTATTTTTATAAAATAAGAATTATTTTATTGAGAGCCTATTTCTTTCAATAAAAAAAATGACGATTTCATTGTAAATATGACTCATATGGTAAAATACTCGATGGATATTTGCTATGCTAGGAAGCAAGTTCGAGCATGCAATTATTCGCTTCTTAACACTTAATTTGTATGAGTTACATGTTAATTTAGAAACAAAACATATTGTCCATTAAATGAAATTGTCTAAACTTGATCTTAGTTTAAATCAAGTGTTATTTATAAATAAAAAATAAATAAAATTAAGTGAACGTGGTTATCCATGAATTTCTATAAAAAAATATGAATTGGGATTGTGTGTAGTGTGAATGCACACAATCAATCACATATACGTTGTTTAATCTCGATCAAGATTAAACAATTGTTTTTTAAATTTAAAATGTTTACTTTAAAATTCAAACTCTTTGATCTTGATTTGACGGACCAGATGTGATTGACTATATAAAAACACAAAGTTGTGATGACACACAACCTAGATTGAAATTAGCATAAAAGGACAAATTTGGTAGTGTAAATTTTGTTAGTCTTACTTTGTCGTTTAATATCAACAGTGTGATTACTGTTTATGGAGTGGAATTGAGAAAAGTTAGAGTGATTTGGTTATCGAGGAAGAGGAGGTGGGTTTGTTTTGGGAGTGGAGCAAAAGAAATTTGTATGTCACATGACATGAGAGGGGGTTTTGGATTAAATTAGGGCACGGGGAACGATTAGGGTTTTTATTATGGCTCAGGTTTTGAATCTTTTGATTGTTTCTTACATTTCAGCTGCACGAGGCTTATCTCTCATTAATGTCACAAAATTTTAGAATTGAGAACCTTTATGGTACCTATGATATTCCTATTAGTGATTAAAAATATGTTACGCTAACATGACATGATTAAAAAAGAACGTTAACAATTGTTTTTACGATTTTTTTTCTTCATAAAGCATCCTTAAAACATTGTTTAAACTTCGAAAAATATTACTAATAGATGTTTTTACGACATTATTTAAACAATTAAAATAAGTAATTTTTATCTAAAATGTTATACTTTTTTACTTGTATTTATAAAGTTTTTTACAAAGTTTCGCTTAATTATACACAAAACTAAGATAAGTTTTATTATGAGACAAACAAATTGTGCTGGTCATCTATTAGTCACATATCTTTGCATGGAAAAGAAATAAATACCATCTTTTTTTTACTATTTGGTAAGAAAAAACATTTTTTTTATAATTGTATAGCTTTCTCTTCCAATATTAACAAAATTTCAAGTGTAAAATAAAATAACAATTCTAATAAAAAAATAAAAGAATGTGTACGCAAAAAATAATAGGAATTTGTTAGAGAGAGCGAAAGTAACTAACAATTGTTTGTTAAGAAAGAAATATAACACATTAAATTTATTGGAAAGAGAAGGTACTTGAAAAAAAAAATCAAGAATTTATTGGTGGATTAAAATAAGGGTAATCCCCGTGTTCATAGTTCAGTTGCTAGGGACAGTGAATTGTAATATGCAAGAGTCGAGGTTCAAACCTCAAATACTCCACTTATTTACCTTAAAAAATTAGTCTTAACTATTAGACTTCTTGACGAAAAAAAAATATGAGGGTCTAATAGAAAAAATATTTTCGAAAGTCGACTTCCTTATTTTGGTGTTATTGTTCAAAAATGACACTAAAAAACCAAACAGAGTAGTTACCAAATGGGCGGTAGGATTTAAACCAAATAGAGTAGTTACCAAATGATATATATATATATATATATATATATATATATATATATATATATATATAGTTACTCAATTCTTATTCTTTTTCTTTGACCTCCTTTAACATAGTGTAGCATAAACCAGAACTCTTATATTCTGTCTAGGAGCATCATAATTGATTACATCTCAGTGACAAAAAAAAAACATGTAAAAAGGACGGAGGTATTCAACAAAAAAAAAGATTTGTATAAAAAAAAAAGTACCCGCAATCCCATTTAATAGTAGTACTAGTATTTTTTATTTTTTGGTTACATTTAATAGTAGTAATATGATCAAAGACTATGTTTTCTTTACAGCAAAGACAATTTTTAATTGAGGGGAGAAAATATTTGACCCTTAAACTAAGCAGTCCAAGGAGCAAAGTCACTTGAAAAAGATTCCAAGTTTACTTTAATGCGCCGCTACATATATACACCCCAATACACTAAAGTTGTGTTGTATAATATATAGATTATTCATATGTATATAAAAATTGTTTGCGAAATATTTTTATTGTTGCATTATGATCGACGATGGTATATAACTCATGTCTATAAACAAATGTTGACTGAGCTACGTGGCATTTCCTGATATGACATTAGTGATTCATTAAGATAAGAAGCTGGACTTAAAAGCAACCAAAAAGACAAACTCATAACTCTGCATATACTGCAGTGAACTCCTTGGGGAACATGTATCTGTTATTTTATTCATTAGCTTTGTTTTTAGAAAAACCGGTGGTTTGTTTTAGCATATAATAAAAGTTGAAATTTGTTTAGCCATTAAGTATGAGAGTGTATATATAAGAATCTTGATAGTACTAAGCAATGCACCAAAAGTGTAATTGACTAACTTCAAACCCTAACAACTCTGTAATTGATGCATAGATAGAATCATTGCAAAGAATTCATACACATGAAGAAGTAGGTTTATACGTTCTCTTATTTTTAAGTGTTAATTTTCCTTGGAGCATCTTATAAAAAAAATATTTAGGGAGAAAAAAAAGTTGTTGGATATTATTCATTGGATATATTTTCTTTGAATCATTGTAATATTTTCTATTTTTTGCTCAAAAAATATTTTCTATTTTATTATTAGTAAATCATAAAAAGGGACGTTATTGTTTAAAATTATTTAAATTTCTGCTCAAACGGCAAACCACTTTAAGAATTCAAATGTACTCTACGAGTTATATACTCTCTCACTCAATTTGCTCTTTTATATACACATGTTTATTGTTAAAATTAACATGTAAGAGCATCTTCAATGCTATAAGTCAAATATTATCCTTAAGTTGGTTTGAACGAGAAACATGTTGTCAACTTAACTTTTTTTCCTTCGATGCTATTGCTAAAAGATAACAAGAACATACAATGGTGGACTTCACCTACTATAATTTTACCTAATTTTTATGACTTATAAGACTCTCCCTCGCACAAGTGTTCAAAAATTAATTTTATATATTAAGAACAATGAGTCAGATATTCCAGTTTTGCAACCTTTCTCCACCATGGCAAAAACTTAGAGTATCTCCAATGCTTAAAACGATATATCATCTATGTGTGTTCTTAAGTTTGAAGAACAAAGCATTGGGGATATTCCAAGAGTTTCTAATTCTTGATATGGCACTCTTAATTCACTTCAATGCTACAAACATGTTCTCGTGAGTTTTTAAAAATTATGAACAAGTAAGGACATAGTCACATAGCAGTAGAAATGCTCTTCTTACTACGAGAACGAGTCATAGGAAGTAAAATAAAAGTTGGCATTTTTGTTTTTTGTAGTCACTTCCGTTTGTGTATATGTTACCAACAATCTTATGTTGAGGTACATGATATTGGTTTTGAATGTTGATGATCATTACTTTTGCATGTAGTCTAATTATACCTAAGTTCATAGAGCCCCCAGCCTTATTATAATGGTAATGAGAGGTGCAGATTCATCACCTAAGATTCTTTAAATATTAATTAACAGTTTTCATCAGGTCCTTGCAGCTAGCGTCGCATTTTTTAATACAGAAAGTTATTTTTTTATAATCATTAATAAACGAAAGTAAATTATAGTGAAGAGGACAAAGGAGATCAAGTTACTATGTATACGTGTAAAACAAACAATGTAGTGTCTTAATATGCGTGCACCAAATGGGTTAAACATTAGGCCTGTCCAAGGCAATTAATTAGGTAAGGTTTCAAAAGTGAACAAATCATGAGAGAAATTCTATAGTAGTATATCGAAATTTTTAAGTTATTAGATCATGTCAACACTAATTAAAAAAAAAAAATTGTATTGAAAATAATATTTTCAACACTTGTAAATATTTGACTACATAAATTCTAAGAAATTCTAATCATACTTATTTCCTTCGCTGGTGCGTTAGCATTTTTCTTATATTCAATAAAATGGAATATTGCTTCAACTTTTTACTTCTGTCCATCCTAATCCTAACTACATACAATCTCCACATAATCTTCCTTCAAATTCTCTTCACTCAAATTTTTATCTTTCATAACATTTCGCCGTCCAAAAAATGTGTTAAGCAAGCACACGAGTAGTCCAAATTCCATAATATAAAACCTTCCAAAGGTAACTTGCCACTTTACTTAATACTAGGAATAAACACAGTGTATTAAAATTAAAATTACATACTTAAAATGAAAGGCAAACAAACAAGTATTTGTCATCCTTTCAAAAAAAAACAAGTATCTGTCATCCTTTCAAAAAAAAGAAGTATTTGTCAAGATGAAATAAAAAAACAAAAGTATTTGTCAATATGAAACGAAACACGATCTTTTTACCATGTAAAGTATTATGTATACTTTCAAATAAATATGTGGTTTTCAAAACAAAATCTTTTTTTATACAATATTTCTAGAATCCAGGGCGCAAAAAGAAAGCTATCAAATGACAATGCCTAATGGACTAAGGCCTGGCCCGCTTCATTCCTTGGCCCATCTGGTATAAGCTTTCCTAATTGGGGCATGATCCTAGTACATATCCAAAAATGAAGAGAAAATTGATTTTTTGACAATGAATACTTCCTATTGACACAAGTAAAATACTAAAATGCCTCCAGCGGTAGTTAACTACCGTTGGGGGAACCGCCGACAGTTAACAGCCGTTGGCACTCAGCGGTAGTTAACTGTCGTTGCAATGTTTATGATATGAACGCAGGAACCTCCATTTTCTAGTTACAGTGTTACATGCAAAGTGGTCATGGGGAGGGATGACCTTAGCTTACCTGTACCATTATCTGGATGATTCTGTTATTCTGAATAACATAACGATGGTTGGAAGTACGACTCTTTTTTATGGTAATAATTTAATATTTTTCTTTATTTCCTTATGAATTTATTTTATAATTTTTATTATCATGTTAGATTATTTCTTCCTAAGTTAGACTACATTGATTTACAATTTAATTTAAATATTTTTGTGAAGCTTTTATGATGTATTTTATTTATTTGTTGTAGGGATGGATTTTGGAGCATTTGTCAGGTCTGTACCCAAGGAAGAAAAACAGGAGCTGGAAGCCAGAGAGACCATGTGCTGGGAGATGGTTTACTAGCAGAGGGCATACAGATGTGCAGCATTACCGCCTACTGCTTGATCGCTTAGAGGTGGATGACGTCAGGTTTTCTACTTATGGTGATCACATAGAGGTGCGCCCATTTCAGCTTCTGTGCACTTACTCGGGATAGCTGATGTGCGGGAAGGAGAGGGTGTACCGTCATTTAGCATGGCATAATGAGCCTGGCTACATGGCTTGGTATGCCAAAGTCTCTCACCCCTCGTATTCTCCCACCTGATGAAGGATCTCCTCCCAGGTCGGCAGACATGGAGCAGATCATAGAGGAGGAGCATGCCAGGGAGATGTCTGACACACTGACGATCATTCGGGATGTGGTGCATATAGTTGATGATATTGTGGTCAGGCAAGCCGAGATGACTAAAGAGAAGATTGTCCAGGAAGTGATGCGGATAGCCGGTACTGGTCGCTCTGCCTTACGTATCAGATTGCTAGGCGGCGTAGGGGGCAGAGGCAGGGTAGGCAGCATGGTTGATTATAATTAGGGTTGTTTTATGTACTGTTTGACTATGATCATGGTGATGTATAATTATGACATGTTCTGTACATTTTGGTATTTCTATGACATTTCCCGACATACCGTTTATATTATTTCTTGCGTTTTAATTTAATCCTGTTAAATATTATTTTGTACGTACGTTTTAATTTTCCGACATATCTTGGTTCTTTACTTTAATTTACAGTTGGATGCAAAATCAGGAAAAAAATCTCCTAGAAAACCTGCCGCTGGTGACAGCGGTTGTTAACTGCCGCTGGGGACATTTTGGTATTTTTCTTGTGTCAATAGGAAGTTTTCATTGTCAGAAAAGCAATTTTCAAATGTAGATGGGTGCAATTTCTAGCATTACTTCTTCATCATTCAAGAGTTAATTATTTAAGCATTACTCATATTACAAGGATGTTAGATAATGATGTTCTTTTAATATTTTGCACACTTTGTGCGATTTCGGAACAAAAGGATAGTGTTGTTAAATATACGTGTAATTGGTGGAGAGAGTTTGGATTTGGGAGCTTACTTGGACAAGGGAATTTTTTGAGTGGGAACAATGGCAGATGCTTGGTGGAGGGTACTTCACAGTCAAGATTATGTACTCCTCGTTTTTTAACTTCATCCCTCGTCCTTCCTTGGAGGGGAAAATTGATGGGAAGGTTTTAGCTCATTTATGTGAGAGTTTTGTTCCATCAAAGATTGTTATTTTCTCGTGGAAATTGCTTTTGGGACGTCTGCCAACAAGAGGTAACCTTGATCGAAGAGGGGTGATAGGGGGTGAGGGGTCAAGTTGTGTGCGTTGTCAGGGGAAGAGCGAAGATGAGTCCTATATTTTGTTGTCTTATTACTTGTGTCCGATAGTTGAAAAAGGATTTTTAAGTGGTTTGGTGTGGAGTTTATGCTTCCCGGAAATATTTTTATTTTTGTAAAATTTGGTGCCTTTTTGTGTGTAAAAGAAAGGAGCGCACAAGTTTGATGTTGGTTTGGCACATAGCTCTTTAGGCTATTTGGAAGGCTAGAAATGGTCAGATTTTTTTTTGGAAAAGGAATATCTGGTCGTGGATGTGGTCGACTATATACATGTCTCTTGGCAAGGGTTATTGGTAAAGAAGAAAAGGAGACCATGCTTATTTTATGAGTGGTTGGTGCATCCTAAAGAATCATTGTCCAAAAAACTAGCATTAGTTTTACAATTTCTACGACATTCATCCAATAATGATTATTACATTTAAAATAAACTTGTTTTAAAATGAGTGTTATTTCAATTTCAATGTTATATTATTTTTTCTATTTTTTAAAGGATATTATTTTTTTCTACTGTATCTTTTAATTAATATTATATTCACAACATCACTTATCTTATAGTGGAGAGTTACTCAAAGATCCTTGATGAGATGATTATTGAAAATTGCTAATTTAGTATGACAATTCTTACTTTGATTAGGTGTATCCGAAAGCTTTTTAGTTTGAGTTGGACAACTAAAATTCTCCATACTTAACTAATTTCAACATTTCTATAGATTTTATAGATTTTCATATTCTAAAGACTGTTTCTAGTGAGATTTAGAGTTTTGTTTGATGGCATTTTCAAAGTTTGTATGCATAGAAACGTCTATTTAATTTCTTAGTTTTACTTTCTCGTTGAGTTTTACCCTATTTTGTAAAAACAAAATTATATTCCTAACTTATATGACACTATATTTTACTTTACATTTATTAAAACGGTTGATATATCGACATTTGATTTGTGTTTTTACTTAAATAATTGATTAAATTATTATTATTATTATACCTCTCATTTGTGGAATTCTAATAAAAAAACATTTATTGAATTTGAAGATTTTGGTTTCAAACTCGCTAGCACCCTCAATCTAAAGATATCTTTATATACCATCTCCTTCCACTAA
>Ga0209282_1001928_pt1 | contig 11702 bp, 10 predicted proteins | sample Mtrugardesep15_FD_187529 | JGI IMG/M metagenome (GOLD analysis project Ga0209282, IMG submission 187529) | Root nodule microbial communities of legume samples collected from California, USA - M. trunc garden sep15 (SPAdes) (version 2) | ecosystem: Host-associated > Plants > Roots > Nodule...
AAATGTATATTTTAACATAAGAGGGGAGGGGAGTGTAATTCAAACATCTTTAAGGGGAGGGGAGTGTAATTTACTCATATATTTTTAACATGAGTGAACTTGTTCGAGAACATTATCAACCTTTTTGATTATTTTCACTCTTCTTATTCAAACTCTAAACATCGAGGGTAATATTAATTTGTGTTGGAAATCCCTAGAGGGTGCCCTAAACTAAACTCAAACTCAAGTGAATTGGGAAGTGTCCTGTCCTGTCTTGTCGCTTAAACACAACTGAAACAAGGTTATGTTTGTAATTTTCTTTTACCCTAATATATTATACATCCCTGACTGAATATAGATTTATTTAGGTTAAATTTTTGTAACTGTTGTGCAGTGCAAATACAATGTTCTTATCAATGTTAAGAAGATACGGCGGTGCTGTTTCTATTACTCCCAAAAACAACAAGTTTCTCCCTCGTCGACGTTTCGTTTCGACGTGTTTCTTATTATCAGGGATACTCTCTAACACTAACACAAACACAAACACAAACACAATTCCCTTTGATGATTCTGAGTCTAGAGTTATTCTTCCTGATTACGGTCACGTAATCAACAATCACATTTCTGCTGTTACTTGGTTTGAAAACAATCTCTCTTATGGTTACGCTCCCATATCCGATTATAACACAGTTTTATCTTCCCTTCTTAGCATGGGATATGCCCCTACTGTTCTTTCCCTTGCTCAACAATTGGAGGAATCCCACAACAACCATCTTCAACGTGTTCTCCCAGACATTCATACTTGGACAATCCTCATCAAAGCTCACTGTTCCGAAGGTAGCATGTCTTCCGCCATGTCTCTCTTCCATAAAATCATCAACAACGGTCATCGTCCTACTACTGAGGATACTTTGAATATTCTTCTCCGTGGTTTCTGTTGCCGCCACCAGATTCACAAAGCAATGCTCTTTTACAATTATATCACACTAAAAAATAATGAAAATGGTGGTTTTAAGTGGAACCATCGTAGTTATCATATTCTAATCACTGGATTATGTCGGATAGGAGAAACTCAATCAGCCATCCAGTTGTTGAGAAAGGCTTTACAGATTGAGATTGACACGAAAAATCATGATGGTATTACTGTCTTGCGCTGTTATAAAACAATCATATTCAGGCTAGCTTGCAAAGATAGACTTATATACCAAGCTTATGATTTATATTCTGAAATAAAGCTTCATGGTATCGACGTCTCACCTAATTCTGACACATATCATCATCTAATCTTTGGCTATTGTATCATCGGTCAATTTAAACAAGCAATTCGTTTATTTAAAGAGTTCAAGGCATCAAAAAACATCCGTCCATGTCTTCTTACTTTAGAAGTTACCGAACGAGAGGTGAAATCTGCTAAAAGTGTAGTAGCTGTCATGATAAAAGGTGGTGTCAGACCTAATGTTGCTAGTTATCACTCAGTTATTGATAGATTGTACACAGCTCAATCACGAAGAAGAGTTATAAATAAGATTGCACAAAAGGTGGATACATTGGTACGCCTCAAAATTATTCCCGATGGCTACTTTGATTATATGTGATTACAATGAACAACGTACTATATTAAGTGGTCTTATTTGGTGAAGCATTGACGTTACCGAAAGACAGTGGTTGCATTCCAGATGATGATTAGGCTGGAAATAAGGAGGGTGAATTTGTTTGCGAAATGTAGATTACATGCTTTTTTAGTTTGCTAATTAAAGGACTATGCTTTTGCTTTTAGTTGCACTTCTATTCTATAGGCTAGTGGCCAAGTGAGCGGACAATAATAATGTTTAGTGTATTCTAATTCGTTCATGTCTGGATTTGGGCAATATATGTCCTTCAAACAGATAGGTACACATGTTTCTTGTTTTATGCTCTTTGATTATTTATGCCAGTGATTGTCTTGCATGTGACATTTTCTTGAAAGCCTGAATCAATTCTAGCATTGTTGTTTTGCAATGGAGTTGATATGATACATTTATATTAGTCTTTTAAATTACTACCTACTTAAAACTGAGATGAGATGTTCATAATTTTCTCAATTTCTATTTAACATGCGTTCTACTTTTTAAAGAAGATTGATGCTTCATTTTTCAGATCTGATTGGAAAACTAAATTAAAAGAAGATTTTGAGGCATGGTTTAGACTCCCTCATGTTACTGATATTTTCCCTGATGCTTCTTTTATGCGTTCTACTTTTTGTCTCAAAATGAGGTTTGTAATCAGTATAGTTTTACTTATAATAGCGTACTACCAAAACAAACCAAAAAGACCAGTTTAATCAGTATGCATAATTAGTAGAAGTTGAATGTGAGCATGATAGGCTACAATTTCAATAGAGGAATGGAATGATTTGAAACCTGCAGACTTTGGCCGCAACCAATTTCAAGAAAGTAACTATCTGTTCCACAATGATTGGTACTACAATAGATTTTGCTTGTGCAGCAAATTAGAAATATTTGATCTAGTTAAACAAAATTAGAAATGAAGCAAATTCAATTGAAACATTTGAATTTTCTAGAATTCTAATTTCCTAGACAGAGAAGTGAAAGGTAGAGATGATTGGTGGACTAACATGTGTTCCTCTGAAACTCAGAAAACGTTGTGTGTGTAATCATCAGCGTGATTACATTGATGAAGATGTTGGTAAGGTTTGGAGTTTGTGTGAATGGAATTGTCACAATTTCTTAAATTATGTAATGACTAATTTTTTATATGAGAAAAAAATAGAGTAAACCACTATTGCGTCCTAGATTTGCAAGTATCTGGCTTTCGAATGCCAAAATTTACGAATTATTCAATTGTTTCCCCAAATTGTGTAACCTCGGTTAAAATACTGCATCCTAAGTCAAACATAATTTGTGTTTCTCACCAGATTTCAATGCATAACGACCCATTTAGGATCATAATAATATGCTGAACTGTGTTTCTCACCAATTTTTCTCAATTGAGAAAATCTTGTTGGTGTTTACGTGTGAGTATCGATGCATCATAGAGTTTGACTGCCAAGATTGCGTTTAAACTTGAAATAGAGACTTCTTAGTCAGTTTACCATCACAAGTTACTAGTTGGGAAGCAAGCTTAACATTTTAATGCAAAATAATGCTAAATATATGATGCATGCGAATCACTTGTTGGAGGATTGGCAGTATGCGAATGGCAGGAAGCTTGGACATGCTACTGGTCCAGCAAATAATAATATCAGAAACAATATGACATCAACACATCAAGCATAAGGAATCACAGAGCAATGGTTGCAGAAACCGGCAAGAGGAAGGTTAAAGTGCTCAAACTCCCGCAACAAAGTGGGGATAGGAATATGTATCCGGGATGACGAGGGAAGTTATTTGTTATCCAAAACTGTGGTTTACACCGTTATGCACCGTGGAAATAGACGAAGCTATAGGACTCTACCACACCATTATATAGATAAAGGATTTACAATTGGTGAATGTTGATTTCGCAGTGGACTCAAAGAAGTTGATTTCGGAGTGGAGACATTACCAAATTTGGTGTTATTATAGATGTATCCATTTGCGTCATTCTTTTTTAACAAACTCACGTGTGTCACATCTCGAGCTAGCTCCCAAATTTATATTGATATACCGTCTTGTATTAACGACTTAATATCTAATGAAATGCTAGATGCATATTTTCCTAAAGATGAACTCATTATATATGTTAGTTAATTAATGGATCAATTTGGAATGGAAAATTTAAATAATTTGGTCAATAGAAGTTATCGATACCTTGTGTATCATGGGAGGTTAAAGGTTATTTTTTGATGATTCTACAGTAAATGATGCATAATTAAATGGGTGAATTGGAATAAAGTTCTCGTATCAATGTTCTGATTTATAATGATAGTAGAAAAGAAGAAGCTGAAAAAAGTTTGAATTCATTGACCAAGTGGAAGTAAATGGAATTACACGAATTACAAATTTATTGTTCACATAAGAATACTAATCTAGTAGTAAAGCTGAACAGCTGTAGGTGTGTGGCGCACAACAGGTCTGTGGTCCTTAATTGAGCCGTTATTACATAGGTTTGATGATGTGCCGGAGATAATATTTCATGTGTTGGAACATGCAACAGTGCCGCAAGCTGAATTTTTTGCCACGACTTTATGGAGCATTTGGAAGAATAGAAATCTTAATTCTGTGGCAGCAGGTGACAGAAAATAACAGAAATGTGGTTGAAAGAGCTAAACACTTGTTGGAAGAATGGAGAAATGCTATAATAAGAAGCAGCTGCCGCGACCTGCACAGCTAGAAGGTGCAGCTGCTGTCATGATTAATGATGCAGAATCAGATTCGGTGGGTGAAGTCTTGGGATTGTATTATGCTATTCGGTGGGTTCATGAGCTATGGCTACAAAATGTTGATTTTGAGGTAGATTCGAAACGTGTAGCAGATTAAGCAATACTGAATATTACTCCTTTAGTGTGTATAGTTTTTGTATTACAATCATTAAACTCAACATTAAATATTGTAACATCTCACATTCAAAATTCAAACATGGATTCATCACGTTTCACACAAATTACATTTAATCACAAATAAACAGTAAATAAAATACTGTGCTATTTCTACTTTAGAGTCCAAGTATTTTGTTACTTTTATTGATGATATTTCCCATTGTATGTAGCTATTTCTAATGAATCATTTGAACTATTTTCTAATTTTGAGCGTTTTATAAAGAAATTAAAATTCAATTTGGCATGTCTATTAGTACCTTCAGAAATTATAATTCTTTAAATATTTGTCTCGTTAATTTTAAAATTTTATGGCTTTCAATAGTATTCTCCCCCAACATCATGTCGTTATATATTAAACTTATCACATATAACTTGGGTCTTGGAATGCAAGTCATCAATTTATAGTTTGTTATGGTAGTTTGGTTACCAAACTTTGGTAACAGTTGGTGAAATAAGAAGAGATACATTCTCTTTTTTCCCTTTTCTCTCATTCTTCAAAGGCATCTCACTGAAACCACTTAGCCATTCCTTCTCCAACAATTATCATTTTCCGAGATGACAATGTATCTCAGAAAATTCAACACCTTCCGTCCAATCTCAACCTTGTTTCTTAGGTTTTCTCATGCACGCCCTTTCGCTCCAACTCAATTTCAATCACCTCAAACTCAAGATCTTGATTCTTTCAAGAACTTACCGGTTAAGTCGTCTTCTCCACACATAATTGAGTTCAACAATCAGTTACACTCTCTGGTTAAGCAAAAGAAGTATGACAGTGTCGTAACCCGTTATAGGTTGATGGAACTTAACAACATTAAGCCAAACTTTCACACAATCAACATTCTTTTGAATTGTTTCGCTCATGCAAAGAAGGCTAATCTTGCATTTTCGATGTTGGCGAAGTTACTGAAACTGGGTTATGAACCCAATGTTATCACATTTAACAGTCTTCTTAAAGCTCTGTGCTTTAATGGTGAGGTTCAAATGGCGTTAGAACTGCATGATAAATTGAAGAAAGCTGGAGTTCCCCTAAATTGTGTCAGTTATGGGACACTGATCAGTGGTCTTTGCAAGATTAACCGTCACGATGCTGCTATGCAGGTTCTTACGAAAATGAAGGTATGTGTTACTCCTGATGCAATTTTATATCAGACTATCATGGACTGTCTCTGTAAGGATTCAAAGGCAGACACTGCTCTGGATCTGTATACTGAGATGACTAAAAGTGGGATTTATCCAGATGTTTTCAGTTACACTACTTTGATTCATGGCCTTTGCATTTCGGACAATTTTGGGGATGCATTCAAACTCTATAAAGAAATGATCTCAAACAAAATCAGCCCAACTGTTTATACTTATAGTATACTAATGGCTTTTCTCTGCAAAAAGAAGAAGGTAAGAGAATCTAATGCATTACTTAGCACAATGATCAAGGAAGGCCTTGAACCTGATCGTGTTATTTTTAACACATTAATGGAAGGGTACTGCTTCATTTATCAAGTGCAAGAGGTTAAAAGAATATTCTACTCTTTGCCTCAAAGTGGAATTACTCCGGACGTATACAGCTACAATATTCTTTTCAAGGGACTTTTAAACCATGGATTTATTTTTCCAGAAGAAACTTATACCTTATTTGAAGATATGATATCAAAAAAGGTAAGCCCTGACCTCATAACATTTAACACTATCATTAATGGCCTATGTCATTTTGGAAGGTTGGACCGTGCTTGGGATTTTATTCATGATATGGTTGATAAGGGTATACAGCCCAATGCAGCAACCTACAATCCATTACTGAATGCCCTCTGTAGAGACAAAAAAATTGATGAAGCTATTGCTTTAACAAATAGAATCAGTGGCCAGGGCATCCAGCTAGATGCGTACACATTCACAATCCTTATTGATGGTTTATGGAAAATGGGAAGAGTTGAAGCTGCACAGGCCACTTTTTGGGATGCTTTCAACAAGGGGTATGATCTCACTTTGGCTGTTTTTCATGTTATGCTTAAGGGGCTCTGCGTTAATCGTTTGTTTGATGAAGCAATAAAGATACTGTCCAAAATGAAAAAAAAAAGAGGTTGTACCCCCAACAAGGCAATCTATGAAGTAATCGTGTGTGCTCTTTTTGAAAACGATGAGATTGAAAAGGCTAGAACACTTGTGTATGAAATGGCCCATATGGGGATCCTCAAGTAATTGGTCTATGAAAGATGGCAAAAACCTGTAATGGATGTTGCTGCAAGAGTAGTTTTTGGGGTCTTACTATATGTTTAGGCTTGTGGAAGCTAAAGGGTTTGCCAACTCCCACTAACACCACACTGTTAATAGTTTAGTAGTTGTACTATATGTCTGATGTCCTATTTGGTAACTTCGATTGTAATTTGTTTGTACTACATGCTTTTTGCATTCCATTGATATGCTGTGACTCAAACTCTATGGAAAACTTCAATTCTGATTTGAAATGTGATTTCTGCAACTTTTAGATAAATTGGTTTTTTATTTGTTAACATATGTTTTATGAACTGGAATTGGATCATCAAAATAAAAGGCATATAAGCATAAAATTGGTGTTTCCTTGGTGTGAAGGAGATCATCCGATTCTAGGTTATCATCTCCAATACACTGTACTACAGCTTCGAGACTAGCAATTTCTTGATCTATGGCTTTATCCTGTGATCATGTTCAAAGTATTTATAACTATTATGAAAGGGTGTGAAGATGGAATGTTTCTTAAAATAAAATTTGAATAAGAAAAAAAGAACCTTAATTTCAAGGGAGTTGGTTTTCATGCAAGTACTCTCAGAAATCAGTTTTGCATTCTGCACATGTTCTCGTAAGAGATCAACTAATTGATTATTGTTGCTCAAGTTAAATGCACAACTGAATCTAACAGCTTCAACATATTTCACTCTTTCTCAGATTATCAACAAAATCTGTAAGGTGCAAGAAAATTTTGAATTATCAAAACTGACCAGAACAGTTATAAATAACTTCTAGTTAACAAAAAAGTAAAAACATAGCAGATGGGACTGAAAAGTTCAAAAGTTGTCAAACCACTTAAAAAGATATAAATTTTAAGTCTCTCATTTTCGAAGCATTGACCAACATGTATATGAAGGCAACTACATATCAGTTCAATTTCCTACCTACGATTAATATCTTAATATATTTGTATTATTATATATCATGCATAGTTTTTCCTCATAATGTAAAAGTATTTGACTTTATCACATTTAAACAAGAGTTGTCCTAACTTCTCTTTGATGGGAGGAACACATTTGGAAAAATATTTTCGACTAATTGTTTTCATGTGGATAAACGATTGATGAAGGAAACATAACAGATTGGTAAAGTGATTTTGTATTATCTTGTTTTTGAGGAATCAAGGTGCTGTATGTTGGCTTTATACAGTATAATTCAACTTCCCGTGGTCTAGGATTGGTGATATATGATGTATTTATCCATTTTGAGTATATGCTAAATGGTAACACATCAAATGAATAAGAATGCGACAATAAAAGCATCGTTTACTGGTGTAACAAAGATAGAAACTCATGGATTTTTAGGAAGTGTTGGTATTTATATTTATGTTTTCCACATGTGAATGTGGATTGTGAGGTATCTTAAAGAAGAGGACTAGTTTGATTAATTTTGACTTCTGATTTCATCTTCTAAATCTGATAAAATAGTAATGCATGTGGATTGACATTAAACTGTGATCCCTTATATACTTTGCTAATACTATTGTGTTTAGGAAATTATACTCTGCAATGTTATTTTGGGTTTCTTCCATGCATGATGACAAGGGACATAGTTCTATTTGGTTTCTTATGGTACTGTGACCTATGTATTTGAGCTACTCATTCACTACATGCTTCTATATATATTGCCTTCAGTGTGGTAGATTTAAAGGCAGCTATAACATCATAGGAGAGTTCTTATTTATTTATGATGCCTTAGACAAACTATGTTAATACTTACTTTCGATGCATTGTTCCAAAACATGAGGAAATATCTTACTATCAGTTTATTAGCGCCTATATATTTTTTTTGTATAACCAGCAGTGGTGTAGACAAATGATCCTACCATAAAAAAAATCAGCACCTCACAACAAAGTTCAAATTCCGAGGCTACACGTGTTAGCAAGGGTTGTTTGTTGTGTGGTGCTGGTGTTGTTTATACTCTTGACACAAGCACATCACAAAGTTCAAATTCTGTAATAACACATGAAGATAGGGCTATTATAGGAACAGTTGGGTCCTATTGAAATTTATTGAGGATTCTGCCTCCCTCTCGTCCTTCAATGGAATTCCAAACACAACTAACAAGTACAAAGAGGTAAGATGAAGTACTAAATTTTGTGTTTGTAGGATAAGCTGTTACTACTTAATTTTTTGGTGAATTCTTATTCATATTCTAACTGGTTCTGCAGGATCAGAAGGTGACTCGGCACACTACCCCGTTTGAGACAAGGGCGGAGAAAGCATTGAATAGAGGTGCTGCTGCTCCTACTTGTACTCATAGAAAGATAGGTTCATACCTTGTATCAATCAAAGGATCTGCTTCCAGTCATTGAAATAAGAAATTATCTAGAAGAATCTTGAGATGTACACATTTCATTCTGCAATAGTAATAAGAATTCATATAGCAAATCTTTATCTTTATATCATTTACAACTTCACATCATTTTTTGGGACCACTTTAACACTTTAAAGCCATAATGATAATATAATCTTCAGATATATATATATAGTTGTTATTATTAATATTTTGATAGGATCACATACACACAAAAGTTTCTGCCTGAAATTAATATTGGTGCGACATTGAGGAGAGGATTGAGAGCCAACTAGACAAGTTTTGCTAAAATAATTTGTTAAAAAGCATCAAAGTTTGACTGTATGCCTATGTATGTGGATTTGATTACCTTTGATCAACCTATTTAAGAAAGTTGCATCAGTGTTTCCTTCTTTTGGTAATAACTTTTTGATATTATTACAGTTTGATTTGATGGGCATACCTACTACCATATAGTGGCCGCTAGTTAGAATGGATATGTGGTGACTGTTACTGAATTGAAGAATCTATGAACAAGTGGAAATTTGGGGAGTATGCTTTGTTCTTTTCCTTTCATCCTTGTGCAATGGTTATACTCGATGGTTTTATAAAATGTTTATAGTCTTGTCCGTTTGCAATTGGTATGAAGTTCAGCTATAACAACGGTGAAGCATTGGTCTCTTCGTCCAGGATCCACATCAATCGGAGAGGCATGGAATATGAGTAAGTCTTTGCCATTTTTTATGTACTATATATGCCTGCATATGAATAAAAAATGTAACTAAGTTTTGATATATGATGCAATCAAATGCTTTCATATTCCTTTATTAGTTGATCAATTGAGCAACCTACTTTCATTTTTACAGCTGCAGAACTTGCCCAAAACAATCACTTTCATTGGAAAATTCTCAGCAACGGAATCAGGTAGGAGCGTCTTAGCGGCATACACCCTCCTATACAAAGCTAGCCATTGCAGAATTTTAAATACCTTCTAGCCTTGACAGATTCTATATTTAGACACCCACCTCAGGCTAAATTTTAAACCCCTTTTAGTCTTCATTACAGTTTACACCTGCATTCTTCTCCGCATCAGAACCACTTCATCCATTTTCATTTATTTTTTTTAAAAACAAAAAGATAAAAGAATTCATTTTTGTTTTGTTTTCGTTTTCTCCACTAGAGATAACCCTATTTCAAGCATATCAAACATTAAATATTGTAACATCTCATATCCAAAATTTAAACATTGATTCACCACGTTTCACAAAAGCAGCAAATCTCCGTTGATGAGTTCAAATTATATTTCGTGCTCGCTTCATTGTTCGCGGTGGGGAAAGGTCGAGTATTGGTTATGGTACCAATATCCCTATGCTTGATGCTCCTTGGCTCTCTAATGGCGCTTCTATTGATGGTAACATTGCGGGAAGTCACTACGTCCGCGACTTTAAAGTTCACAATTTGATATCTGAGCATGGTAAGGTGTGGAATGAGCCACTTACTCGCAAGTTTTTAGTACTGATATCGCTGATGTCATTTTGCACACGCCTCTGTTTGAACAAGTCACGAATGATCGCCTCAAAGCAGAAAGGAATGGTTGTTATTCGGTGCGTAGTGCTTACAGACTATGTGTGGAAGAGTTAATTGATGTTTCTCACCTTCACCGCCCCGGTAATTGGAAAAACATTTGGTGTTTGAAGCTTCTGCCAAAAGTAAAGCATTTGTTATGGCGTATGTCTAGGGGATGTTTACCAACGAGTTCGCTTGCAAGATAAGTGTGTTTCATGTCCGACTCAATGTGCCAGCTGCGATTCCGATTTTGAGGACCTGAACCAACTGTTGTTTGAATGCCCTTTTTCCATTCAAGTCTGGCAGTCAGCCGGTATTTGGTTTGATATCCAGAACTCAGCCATTCATACAGATTCTGCTGTCAATTCTATCTTTTACTTGCTTGAAAATTTGCCTCCGAATATTCAGCAAAGGGTTGGCACGATTTGTTGGAGATTATGGAAACATAGGAACCTCAAAATATGGGAGGATGTGACTGAGAATAGTGCACAGGTAGTTGACAGGGCTCGGCAGCTCCTTGAAGAGTGGCAGGATGCCAATCCGCCGCGCAGAACAGTAGGTGTTAGGAACATGATATCCAATGAAGGAATGAGAGAAAACTTAAAGATTATTTCTATTGATGATAAGAGTGAATATTACAATGATAATAGATGCCTTCTAATGAGGTGGTTACACTATATATACTACTACATCAATAATGCTAACTAGTGTCTAACATATATCTCTAATAGTAGGCTTGTTTACGGATGCACAGCAGCAGCATTTTTCTGTTCCCTTGCAGCAGCAGCCTGCTGTTACCGTACAGCAGCAGGGCGGACAGCATCAACTTATCAGAACAGGCTCGGTTTGTGCACAGTGGTCGCCGTCTAGCAGTGGACGTTACAAATGCAATGTAGATGCGGCTTTTTCGGAGAGATTTCAGTGAACCGGTATTGGAATTTGTATTCGGGACGAGTCCGGCACATTTGTTTTAGCTAAAGTGCTGCAGTTTGGTCAAATATATCCGGTTGTTATTGGCGAAGCTTTAGGTCTTTATCATGCTATTCAATGGATGCAAGATATGCGGTTTCATAATATAGATTTCGA
>Ga0209282_1001929_pt1 | contig 11701 bp, 7 predicted proteins | sample Mtrugardesep15_FD_187529 | JGI IMG/M metagenome (GOLD analysis project Ga0209282, IMG submission 187529) | Root nodule microbial communities of legume samples collected from California, USA - M. trunc garden sep15 (SPAdes) (version 2) | ecosystem: Host-associated > Plants > Roots > Nodule...
TGAGTTTAATTTAAGTGGATTACCACTTCATCTAAGACCAAAAAAAAAAAAGAATATTTACGTAGAATATTTTATGTTTACGTAGAATATTTATGTTTACGTAGAATATTTATAGTTTATTATTTCATGTTTACGTATAATATTTTATGTTTACGTAGAATATTTAAAGTATAATTGACTTTTTTTTTGTATTTCAGTTGCAAGCGAATCGCAAGATGCGCTGCAGATTCCAGATGTGGTTTCAAATCCACTCTTCCTCGACATTTTGGAGGGCCTCCGTTTCGATTATGTCGTGTTTGACCATCAGCCGGTTTTGAGGAGGAGGTCTAGGAGTCCACAGGAGTAGTGTCTTATTTTTAGGACTTGTTTGTATATTCGTAGTATTTTATTAACATTTTGTTGGATTTGTATGTAATCCATTTACATTTGCGCCGGTGCGCTTATTTTATGACATTTGCTTTAATTTCGTCAAAATTGCGTTTCTAAATTATGATTGAATGAATGCATGTTCTGTAAATTACGAGTTTTGGTTGAATGAATGAATGAGTTTTGCAAAACAGGGAACAAGGCAGAGGCAACTGCTACTGCCTGTTTGTGTGAGTTAACTCACGCTGATTTTTTTTAAATTAACACTAGCGTGACTTAAGTCACGCTGCGTGATTTAACTCAGTTTAAGTTTACACTAGCGTGAGTTAACTCACGCTTATTATTTTTAAATTAACACTAGCGTGACTTAACTCAGTTTAAGTTTACACTAGCGTGACTTAAGTCACGTAAAGACATTTTGGTCATTTCAAGTATGTGGGTGAGTCGGTAACTTGGGTCATGGTTTCCTCATACATTATTGGCATGTACCGAGTAAGAGGAGGATGATCCAAGTTTGTAAAATTGGACCATGGTTACATAGTTCGATGATCGCTTAGCACTTTGATCAAAGCTCTAGTAAAGTGTTTAGGACAATTCATCATCTTTACAAAATTAGTTTGTATGGTGAAGGATATCACTATAAATATCTTATATATAGGACTTTTTTTTTCCTTTTTCAAATTCACTCACAGAGTCACAGTTGATGTTTGTTGCGTGGTTATACATAGTGGATATATAGCCTTGAATGTATTGACTCTTACACCATATTATGATTTTAAATTAGTCTTAATTTGTTGTTAATAGTCAGCTTGTAAAGTGAGAGTATTAGTGTATTACTCCTTATAAATATTGGACATACATGACACACGGCCCATCAATTCTGAACTGCATTCAATTTGTATATTGGTCAACTATTAGGCACACTTTATTGTCAATTATTTGTATAGCAGTCAACTATTAGAGAGACTTCATTATATGTTTTACTGTACACATAATTTCAATCCTTATTTGCTACATAGAGCGTGTAACGTTGTGTATATATTATTATGTCAGATCAATGAAATAATCATCCAATTCCATTACATTGAATTGCTTCTTTTTATAATAAACTTATGTCAAGTCTTATCTCTTTTCTACGTGGAATTTGAGTTTTTCACAATTGGCTTAACAATAAAAACATTTTGAAAAACTTGAAATTTGAATTCTCTATACTGTATTTTTGGAAAACTCAAATTTAGAGTTTACATTTTGTTCTAGCAAGTTATTATGTACTGGATAACAGTATTTTAATTTTTGAGTTCTTTTTTATTCGAAACATAATTATGTTCCACAAAAAGGATACTAATGTAAATTTCATTTTTCACTGTTTTTGTTTGTGCAATCTAGTTCGTGTCATTGTTGCTTGCAATATAATCCACCAAAAGGATACTAGTGGCTTCAGATGTTGTAATGTTGATGGTTGTTTTAAGTACTTAACTTCATGAGAATCAACCCTTTCTTGAGATTGCCACAACAAGCAACTTCTCGAGCTAGATTCTTCATTGAGTGCATGAACATACCTGAATTGTTAGAAGAAAAAATCCACCTAAATTGAAACTTCAGCATAACCAAACGCAGTGATATTCCAATAAGAAACTTTCTCTTTAAACCTAAGGGTTCCTGTAGCTGCAACACTATATTTTTAACTGTAGACGGTCCAGTCTGCCAATGATGGCATTTAAATTTAAAATAATCTTAAACTGAACCACTCAAGTATTGAGTAATAAAAATAAATATAATATATTATATTATATTATAAGCAATGTTTTAATTTGTCCAGAGGATTAAAAGAGTCTACACGCACAGTGAAGCAAGCAACACAACAAACCTTAATTTGCACCAAGAAAAAGAGATGAAAAAACAGTCAAATTCGTCAACTGGAACAACATAACCATAATGGCGATATGATACAATACAACACAACCACCTAGAATGTAGGTTAATAGTAATACACATCTCTATCCCAATGGAGAGACACTTGTTTCAGGATTTAACTCCTCTAAAGTGAGTACTTAGTATAGTTTGAACAAGTGAACAAAGATCAATCAGAAACTGTGATAATAAAAAAAAAAAATCTAACCCTGCTGTACACACGTGAGACACAACAAAAAAGAATGACTATGGAAGAGATGCTCTTGAACTTTTCCATGAATAGCTCCGCCGTGTGAGTTGAGGTGTGAAGCTAAGTCCAAACATCTCCTTGAGGGCTCGTCCCTGCTCTGAAAACCTTACTAACCTCGCAACTATTGCAGCACTCTGCATTACGTGGTTCATATCAGTGTTGCACCATAAACGGTCTGCTAGCTGCATTCTCCTACGCTTTGTATTCAATCCAATGCCCCATTCGCTAAATAGCCTTTTCCTCTCTTCCTCAGAAAGCCTCTTCCGCATAAGCTTCATAAGCATTTCTTTCTCCCGCCGAAGAGCTCTCACACTGTGACCCAAAACAAATACATTTCAACACAGGTATACGAGTAAATGACCACTTAGATTCTAAATATATAACATACTGAAATATAAGTCAGAATGACAGAAATAGTGAACCTTGAAGTTAATGTGATTGTCTGGCTGTCTTTCTCAGACTGGTTTTCATCAAAAAACGTTTCTTTCAGGAAGCATAGTCTTCTAAGCTCTACCTCCATGTAAATGGAATCTGTTTGTTCACCCCTGAACAAAAGAAAGAAGTATGTCCTGTGGGTTAATGGCACATAGCAAGATTGCCACAGTTCAATTATCTCTTTTTGCTGTCTCTTGAACTGCAGAGACCAGTCTAAAGGAGTTCCTGGTGCCTCCTGCATTGGATCAACACCTACATCTTTCACATTCCTCAGTTTTCTATCTGTCTCCTGACCCTGCAATTCAGAGAAGAATGTGGTCAAAAACATCGTGAAGCATCAAGATGTAGTGACATATACAAGTTCCTGCATATAAATAAATATAATCATGTCAACCCATATATCCATGTCTGCTAATATCTATGAAGCCCAGGGCACCTAGTACGGACACAGATGCGATAATACGTGGATACAAGCAATTTTTTAAATTCAAGTTACGACAAGTCATATATATGGCAACAAAATTTTATAGAAATATCTTTTTTAGAGGATATAAAAAGAACTTATGTAGATACAAAATAATTTTAAAGAACGAGACATTTATCATTCCTCATTAATGTATAACTACAATGTACACAATTTACAAAAAGTTGTAATCATAAAAGGTTTGCCAGATTTCACGAAAATACAAAGGACAGAGAATAAACAGATCATTAACTCTTCAATTGAAATTCAAGAAACAATAAGGCAACTGAAATTATTTCTTCTCACCTGACCATCAACAAGCTGCTTTTCGTATTCAAGTTTGACCATTTCTTTCATCCCAGCAACAAAAGTATGGATGCTAGTAATGTCCTCATCACCAGATGATCTCAAGCTGTTGCCTCTAAGGTCATCCACTGACGGACTTCCAATAGAAGACTGAGAATCGTTCCTTGAAAATCTTGTCGAACCATCTAAATTTAATGGATTGAACTTTCTCCATAAACCATCTGGTCTTCCGGGGAATCCTTTTTCAACCCCATAGAATGGTGTCCTCTCCATTTCCCCTGTCTCAGGGGAAGCAGTCATGTGATGCTCCGAACAACTCCGGCTTCTAGTTAATTTGAGATTTCTATAATTTGACATGTTTCCTGACATGGCATGTAGAGATTGTTCGTCATGGTTGTCTTCATTCAAATGTGTAGACATTTCCTGGCTTGTTCCATTTTCCCCTCCAGATACTGTCAAAGCCAAATCCCTGTTGTCACTTAAGGACGGATCAAGTAATTCTGAGTTGTCTCTACTTGACTCTTCCAACTCGACGCATCGAACTTCTTTGCAGTATTCATCAAGGTCTTCTTCTGTAACAGCAAAAGGTAACAAATGTATAACGATCGGACATCATTCAATTCTACTCAAGAATACATCATCAATTTTACCAAACTATTTATGAAAGGACGTTACCATCTTGATTACTTCCACTGTCTCCACCATTATAGTGAGGATTGTTGAACTCTCTAATGCTTATGTTGGGACCACAAATGCTTGATGACTCTGATACTGAACAGTCATCTTCCCATAAATCTTCTCCTTCCTGCCAAATTAATATAATTATTAACATTAATGCAAGGCAGAACAAAAACGAGCAATACAGATTTAGAGGCATAAACTCAAACATAATAATAGATTTTCAGCTATTACGAAATGTGAATTACTTTTTTAGATACTTGCTCCTTTCCCACCATCCGCAGCAAATCCTCAATCCTTGATTCAGCAAGATCACGTTGCTTAGTTAACTCCCTAATCTCCTTATCCATCTGAATAATTAAAACTCATGTTATCAACATTTAAGGAGTAAGGAATATGTACATGATCAATGATCAAGACTAACATATAGCACAAGAATTCAGACAGCAAATTATGACCTTTTCTATCTGTTGATCTTTCTTTCTCAACAAAGCTACATAATCAGTGTTGGAGGTAGCAGGAGTTTTTAACTCGCCTTCCAACCTGGCCAACTCTTTTTGCAATTGCTTGACCAAGGCCTTATCAGACATCACTACATTAACCTGTGCTTTAGTGGTAACTTCTTTTGCACAACAAGCAAAAAGAAGGGTGTTTCTAGTCTGTTCAACATGACTCCGTGCAGGGCTCAAAGTGCAAATGATAGCTGTTCTAGCATTTCCACCTAAGCAAGGCTGCAGTATGCGTGTCAACTTAGAATCTCTGTAATTGATGTGTCCATGTCTTCCCTTACTGCATTCAGTCACATTAGGTTAGCGGAACTTCAAACTTTTCTTAGAAGAAAGAGTCAACATAAATTAAACTTCCAAGGGTGAAGTGAACAACCTCAGCTTACGAATGACGGTCGAAAGAGTAAGCAAACTCCGGTTTATATGGCAACCTTCTTTCAATCTCACCCCAGCTGATGAAACCTGAGATGCACGCTCGCTCCCTGCTAAATCAACAAAATTCTGCAGAGAAATAAAGACAAATTATATAGCTATATAATATTCAATAACCATTTTATCCCTTGAATAAGTGAGGGATTTAAAGAACGTTAACTTACTACACTAGCTGATAGGGTGGTTGAGTTTCCTTTACCCAGAAATTCCCTGGCAGAACTTTCAATGGTCTGAAAGGTTAAATAAAACATTCTATTAACTTAAGTCTATCAGCAAGAAACATAAAACACTATATTTTAGCAGACACATACCAATCTGATAATTTGGTGAGATCTTGAACTCTTTTCATTCAGGTATGTCTCTCCTACTTGTCTCTGAGCTGCAAGAATAAGGTAAACAATATAATCAGTACGACACAATTGCAGATCGCAGAAAATTGTGGTTTGTTCAAACTCTGCTACGCAATAGTGCGATAGCGCCGCTATAGTCACTACTTTTCAACATTTTGCATTTAATAGTGTATCACATAACAACGGCGACATATTCCAATTCTGCTGCGCTATAGCACCGCTATTTAACATTGGGTATAATGATGTCGCTGACTACTGACTACCATATATAACAAGAAAGCTATGCAAATTCCTTTACCTTCACAAAAGGATAGGAGCTCTTGTAAATGCCCCCAGTCCTGTAGAGTCTCCTCTGTAAGTTTCTCTAAAACAGGTCCTCTCTAACAAAAAGGGAAAACAATCATGATATAATTGTTAATTATGCAACATTTATTGTATTAAACTTGTATCTAATCAGTCCAATATATTTAAAAGGCATTCACCTCAGGATCATCACGCAGCCTAAGTGGAGTGTTGTCAGTGCTGAGAAGGTCTCTAACAACTTCATTGTAAATCTCAATTGCTGAGAACTTCAATGCAAATGCTCTTTCTTCATGCTAAACAAAGTCAAAGCAGAACCTTGTGTTAATAGCACTATGTTATGTTAAAAACAAGAGTTCCAGAGAAAAATGATACTGAAGCGCTTGACATATTATAAATTATACAAATTATTAATAGTTTAATTACCCTTTTTACATAGTCAAAAATATCTGCTACAGCAAATTCAGTTATTCCAACCATAGTATAAGTCTTTCCACTGCTTGTTTGCCCATATGCAAAAATACTCGCTGAAAGAATGTATAAACTCCTATGTTAATCAAAAAGTGGAAGGTGGATCACAAGCAACCAGCCAACATAATAATTTATACTCACAGTTAATTCCACCGACTACTGAAAGAGCAATTTCTCTAGCTCCTTCCTCATATACCTGCCTTGTTTCACAGTCACCCCGAAATACTCTGTCTGCCACCAATCACAACAAATATTCAGAAAAACTCTGCTCATGATAAATTACCATCAATCTAAATATTCAGAAATATACTAATTACCATTAATATATAAAAAATTCAGAAATATTGTCATTTAATAAATGCATTTTCAAATATAATAAATTAAGATCAATATAAATATCCAAGTTTGGAGAAGAAAAACAAAATGTGTTCGACAATTGACACCTTAACAATTTATGTAAATTGATTTAGCCAACAGGCAAATAAAAATTGACCGAATGTTCATATCAACATTAAATATTTTCAAAAGTTAAGACCATGTAAATTGGGAAAAGAGTACATCTAAGCTAGGGTGAGTCAAATGCAGTAGAATCTTTTGCAAGTCTTAATCCTCGGTTCCAGGGAGAAGGGATTTTGATGATTCTAAGTTCGGTCGGGTTTGGACAATGATTGTTTTAGTCAAGATTCAAAACAGCAGAATCTGAAACTACTTAAAATACGACTCTATACAAATTTCAGAAAAATAAAGCAACATTTAGATTCGAAATAGAAATTTAACTTACCAAATGTGTAGGCACTTGGAAACGTAGAACCTTCACGCAATGTATTCCGGTACAAAATCGTAGTATCATTAATACATTCCCAATCTGCAGATTCATTAGCAGAAATTTCCTTCTCATTCAAAGGCCTGAGCCTAAGTAACACAAGAATCTTCTCTTCACAACCACTAACTCCATTCATCTTCTCCCATTTCGACAACTCTTCTCCGGCAATAGCTCCCATTTTCTCACACTTCCAAACCCTCTTTCCACCTCAACTAACAAGCTAATCCCATTTCAAAAACAACCCATGTTTCCTAAAAGAGAAAAAGCGAAACAGGTCATTATTAAAGTGATTCTTCATTTCCTAAAATGCAACACATTTAAAAGAAAGTTGCATATATGATAAACAACATAATGATCATAAATCAATCATAATGATGGATTTACCAAACGAAGAAGGTAACAAAAACCCATTAATTGCGGTAGTTAATAAAAATTAGACAATATCAATAACAGCTATCTAACTTTAGATTATATCCAACCATGAAAAAGAAAGACCAAGGACAGAAACAGAATGCTAACTAATTACGTTTTTATCATAGTTAGTTGGCAAATATTATCACGACCAAAAACAAGACTTCTGTTATAAGAGAGAGATTATATCATAATCATAATTAAAATCAAATCATATTTATAATATGGTTTAAATTAAAAGCCATTCTTTGATACAAAGCTTCAAACAAAGAATAGAATAATAAAAAGAGAAAAAGTGATAATGGGCCACACCAGAACTCATGTATTTGAAACCTTCCTTCTACAGTAACCAATTATAATTTTTAGAATAGAAAACTTTTTCTGGCAGCGACCACCTTAAACAATGCTTGAGAACAAAGTAACAGATTTTTTTTATGGTCCTACCTTCTTTTTCAGTTTTCACTATTCATTCTTCTTCTCTGTTTTTCAAAATCATCGGTGTTTATGTGTAAGTGTCGTGTCTGGTGTTCGTGTCTGTGTCAGAGACATTGAGACATTGCAAGTGTTTCAAATCAAAGCTCAAAACTGAACTGAATCATTTGAAACTCAGGAAGTAAAATCTAATAGCATTAAACTTGGAATTTATTAACCGAAAAAGATATATAGAATTAAATCGTTACCGACACACCGAGATCATAAAGAAGAATAATAAAAGAAAAAGACAGATACATCATGAGAAAAATACTTACTAGTAATAAATAAATTAATAAAACAGTTGAAAAAATATGAAATAAGTTCAATTCATTCACGAGCCACGATCTGAAAAAGAAGTAACCTACCAAATTCAACACGCAATGCGAGTTTTTTTTTTTGCTTTACACGATCATTTTTTGGAATTGATATGAATCTGATAAAGTGTCACAAATTCTTCGATGTTTCAGTTTTTGTATATATTATTTAATATTTTTTAATTTGACTTTTGTTTTGGCCAGGTGGGAAAAATAAAATAAAAAAACAAAAATATACAAAAAGACGAATATGACCTTACTTTTGGTGACTTTGTTTTGGATTATCGAAGAAAAAGGTGTAGTGATCACGTGATGGTGTAGACAGATGGAAGGTGCTGTGTGGTGGTAAAGCGATTGTGATACAAACGCGGGTTAAGCGCGTGAGGAGGTGGGGACAGAACTAACTTCTACCCACTAACGTTAATGATGTTATTTGAAACCGTCCATACAGATTGAAATTGAAGTTTGTAGATGGAGTGAGTGAGTGTGGAAGCACGTTTGTGTTTGTTTGGGGTTTTGTGTGTGTAACGGTCACTGCAGTTAAGAATGTGGTACAACTTCCAATTTTTTTATTTATTTTTTCTACTATTTCATCGGGGACGTTAAAACTAACTGTGTTTTTTTTTAATGAAAAGGAAATGAATTTAATATGTGTGATTTAATATCATATTTATAAATGTTTGTCGACCTAATTCAATTGACAATGTTGATATTTTAGATTAGATACTTTGACTTGTATTTAAATAATCTCTCCGTCCTTGATTAAAAACACACAGAGAAAAAAAATTGTTTCTAGATATAACATTTCTTTCAATTTTCTAGATGTATTATTATTTTTAAACATAACTTTAATTAATACTACTCCCTCTGTTTTTTAATATAAGTAAAATTTAACTTTTAGGTTCATTCAATTAATGATGTATGTGGTCTACATTATAGACTATATACATCATTAATTGAATGAATCTAAAAGTCAAAATTTGTTTATATCAAAATACGGAGAATGTATTAATTTATCTTAAAATATGAAAAAGTCAAATTTAAAACACTACAAATAAAGATAATTTAGTAATATCCTTATACAAAATGAATATATTAATTACACTTCTACCTTTTTTTAATCTTTGTGAAATTTACGATGAAGGTTTAGAATAAGAGTTGGGGGGAGCACATAACTTTGTAGTTTTGTATGAGTTTTAAGAAGTATTTGCCACTATGACTCCGAAAAAGAAAAAAAATTAATTTTCATACAGCATCCATGTGAAAACTTTACATTATTAGCTCATCAAAACTAATTATGTGTATGATTTTGGTAGTTGTGTATTTAGATGGCGCAAGATATTAAATGTTTATTGATCGTAATAGTGTGCAGTATATTTTCAATCAGAAGATGGACAAAGTTTTTAGACGACTATGGTTTGTTTTAAACGGTTGGTTATAGTTTCTTCTTTACCTCTTTAATAGCCTCAATTCCTTCGTTCTTTTTCAGAGAATTCACTAATATAATTAAAGTTTAATAGCAGTTTTAGCTCCTTAACTTTTTTAAAGTTACGATTTTGGTCTCCTAAAAAAAACTACCAAATCGTCTTAGGATATCATGTCAGCACAGACCGAGTCAAAATTGGTATTGAAGGCCAAAACTGCCACATATGCAAAACTTATGAGACAATTTTGTAGTTTTTTTCTTAAGGGACCAAAATCGTAACTTTAGAAAAGTTAGAGGGCTAAAACTGCTATTAAGCTTATAATTAAGATGTATGTTCTTAGAAAACAAAATATATGTTCGAGTTTTATCACCAAATAAAAATCACATTTAAGATACTCCACTAACTAGGAGTGTTCACCTCACATCCTAAAAGATAAATTTAAAACTTAATTTCTACTTTGTTTTTGTTCTCTTTTTCGTTTGTCTTTTTACTTTGTAACACAAAATAAACATCACATGGTCATCAACCACAAATAGCAAATCATCAAAACAATAATACACAACAATATATAAACACATAGTTCAGTAAATATTCATAACATGCAAGATTCTAAAATAAGTGACTCATCCTTAAATTTTTTTTTCTTTTCTGGGCATCCATGATAAAATTAGAGATTCAATCTCCTCCCACTTGTTTAAGAGGTTCGAAATATCTTACTATTTGAACCGATTCATTATTGATACATCCATAGTATTCTTGGTAATAACATTCCTAAAAACATTACCCCTCCAACAAAATTCCAAGAACATTATATTCATGAGTACTTCAGTATAATTCTATAACTTCTAAAGTTAAAACAAATATCACCTAAGTTTATATTTAAATTTTCACGTCCATCTTTATCTTAGCACCATATGTTTCGGCGCAAATGTAGTAAACAAAATATCCCACCGCAAATCAAGCTCACGTTTCACCCTACCATGACAGGCAAACTTTTTTTGGTTATATTACACTGTGATGCGACAGGGAAACTACAATAACATTTTACTTGACAATGTTAATTAGTAATCCTTAAATAACTTAAGTTATCTCTAATTATTGACATTCTTACATGAGTCATCAAGGTGCAATCAACCTAATACTAATAGGCTAATTGTTTGTGGGGTTGAAAAACAATCCTTCCCCACTATCTGGCAATGGCATAATGGAGTAACGGACCATAGTCCGGAGCATGTGTTATACGCACCATAAAGTGGTGACAGAAAGTGAAAAACGAAACTACAAAGGATCGTACAATTGTGGGATGAGTCAAAGACAATATTTCTATTGATTGTTGCACTGGCCTAATGTCTTATTGCATTTTGGATTTTCTCCTTCATATTGAAGGACTAAGAACTTGCAAACTGAAGTGACAGATAATGATTTATGCTTCTTTAAAAAAAAAAAAGATAATGATTTATGCAAGATTAAAAAATTCCCATTACCACTTAGGTTGAGTTCATTTAACATCAAACTTGAATGAATTTCATATTCAGTTGTATTTTTTTTTTTTGTCAAGTATTCAGTTGCTAGTTGCTTGCTAGAAAGAAAAATGCTAACAATGTATTTTCTTTTTGAATAAATTTTGTGAGTTTTATGTGTGGAGGACAAAAAATTGCGAGTTTCGTCGAAATATATGACCTAAATTTTTTATTTATTATGATTACATATACTTTTTATCAGAGTAAAGAGACGATTTCTCCCTTGAAACTGTAAGTTTTGTCAATTACCTCCGACATTAACAA
>Ga0209282_1001931_pt1 | contig 11698 bp, 2 predicted proteins | sample Mtrugardesep15_FD_187529 | JGI IMG/M metagenome (GOLD analysis project Ga0209282, IMG submission 187529) | Root nodule microbial communities of legume samples collected from California, USA - M. trunc garden sep15 (SPAdes) (version 2) | ecosystem: Host-associated > Plants > Roots > Nodule...
ACAAATAATAATAGTAAGTAGTAACATAATTACTATAACCAACGTAAAAGTAAAAAAACATGGTACCTTCTAAAAATAGAAAGAAAGAAAAAAACACAAACATAGATCTATGTCTGAAATTAATGGTTAACCTGTTGATGGAGAGATTGTGATGAGAGGAGTTGAAGAAGAATCTGAGGTGTTGTTGAGTCTCTTCATGAGTGAAAATAGGATCTTATATAAAATCTAGAAGAAACTAGCTAGTACTAGTAGTAGCTACTCTTTTGATCCTTATTAACAACGTTAGTGAATGTTTTTTCACATGTTCATGTTTTTTCACAACTTCTCCTACTTCATCCATCAAACAATTCATACACATAGGAAAATTCCCACAATTAAACTATTAAACTTACTTCAATACTATAAACAATAATTAAAAAACAACACAAATCTCAATGTTCTCTTATCTTATCCTTCTTTTAACACGGTAAAATGATTACTATTATTATGGAATAGTAGTAAAATAATGCAAATGAAATTATAAGACTATGAAATGAAATATAAAGTGGGGATGGAGGGAGATTGATTAGAGCAAAAGATGTGAACCAGCGGGGTTCTCAATAGAACAATGTTTATTATATAGTAAACCCAAGTGGGGTTAGAATGTGACTTGGGTTAGATGGAGTGTTACCATAGTTAGATAGATAGCATTGAAATGAACACAAATTCAACCCAAATGCAAATGTTGGAGACCGGTTGTGTCCGGTTTTTCGACCGTTTGTTTAGTAACGGTGTTATTTGGGGGCTATAGGCTAGATAGAGGCTAACAAAGATGTCCAATTAAGTCAACAAATCATTTTGTTAAGAGAGTAAAGCCAATAAAGTTAATTGTTGATGGATTAGTAATGATGGATTGGTAATTATTGGAACAAAACTAGTAGTAATTCACTGTTCATTTACAATGGGTTTTGCTAGCTAGTGTTTTTAAAACACTCTTTAAGATGGCAAGATAAGAAATTATTGTTTAAGAGAGTTAAATATTTTAATTTTCAATATATTGTTAACATAGACTTTTATAAATAAAATTATCATTTAAAATATTTAAATAGCACTCGTTAACATTTATCACTTACTCCTTCAAAAAAAATAACATTTATTACTTACTAAAAGACGTGATACTCATTCGAATTAGTAGAGTTAATTAGATATAAACACTGATTTAGATTATTCAAGTTGATAATGTAAAACGGTAAAATATATATAAATATTATTATTATTTTTTGCTTTTGCATTGGTTTCCGACCCATCAATGGTGGGCGACTAATCCAGCTCGTACGTAGAGGCATACGCATTGGTCAAGTGTTGTCCTCCTGAGAATCGTATCTGATATTCCTCGGATACGTCCTTAAAAGAAACTTGTTGTCACTGGAGCTCAAACAACTTGATTTAAAATACATATAAATAATTGATAAAATTAAAATGACTAGAATCGTATCTCTGATTCTGCAGCATTGAATTTACAATCGATCAAATTAGAAGAGAAAATTACCAAAGTAAAAAAAAGATGTAGAGGTTGATTATAGTAAATGAATAAGAAGAGAAAACTTAGAAAGGATGTGAAACTTATCTAGTACTAGCATTGGCTATTTTTCTCTAACAACAAAAAAAAATCAAAAAATCTTTCTATTGCATGCCTTATTTATTGTATTTCAACTTAATTTTAAGGAGGACAAAAGTAATTTTACTGAAAAATCCTCAGACATTTTAGATTTAATCGCATGCTTCTAGAATCAATTTTATCTTTCTTTAATAAAAGAAACTAAACATGCACGAAGTGATATTTATTTTTGCCATGTATATAAGAAACTAAACATGTACTAAGTGATATTTATTTCTGCTATGTATATTGGTGCTACACAAACATGAAACACGTCAATGGGTGCACAAAATGAGCCATTTTGTACTTACACATTAGCTACATATACTGCCTTTGCTGATACATGTGTAACCACAAGAAGAAAACATTTATTGAGGATGAATATCCATATAACAATTAACCAACTAGTTAAAGAAAACAACTTTAGATAAAGCATAAAGACAACAATATTAGTGAAAAAGATAGTAGAACATTGTGTTTCGGGAAAAAAGGATAGTACAATGAAACATGTTTACTTCAAGCTGTGAATATAGAAAAAAATATAATAGCTGATATGGTTAAAAACATAAAGATTTTGGTTTAGCTTTTAAATCCTTCAAAAACAATTCTGGTAGTTTTAAAAGTGAAAACAAACAATTTCAACATGATTGATTCAACTTCTCAAAATTAATTCTCAACTCCGAAAGCAATTCCGGTTGAAGTTACAATTCCTAACTTTTGAGTTTACTATAATCAATTCTTCATTAAATTTTATATTTTAATTATTACAACCAATGTTTATTGTCCTTTATCAATTCTCCTTCTTTTTGGTTTGTATTTATTTTGATGCACCAAAATTAATCAAAAAATTTAACGAACCAAATTAACCCCAAAAAATATTTATGGTAATGAGTTACCAAGTTTTGAATTTTTCTTTACGGTTTTTCCGTTTAGATTTGCTATATTTTTTGTTTTACGCAATATTTTATCATTTTTGACAACCAGCTCTATTATTATTTAACTTAAATATATTTTTATAAAAAATATAAAATTATCAAAAAAAATATTAGTTTAATGAACGTATTTATTATTTTTAATTTAATATATAGAAAATTTTATTTATTTAAATTAAATAATATATATGTATTTAGTATTGATCTGCATATATATTCAACTATTCAATTATGTCCATTTATTTGTATTTAGCTATGTCCATTTTAGTAATTATATATTCAAAAGTGATTTTGATCAAAACTATCCAAACAACATCCATTCCGTTTAATCAATTTTCCACTACTGCATCCAAACATAAATCAATTATATCAAAATCAATTATGTCAGAATCAATTCTTTTAGAATCAATTATATTCAAAGTTAAAGCAAACAAACACTAAATTTTAAATACTTGTCAAAAGTATTAACAAGAATATGTTTGATCATAATCATGCTACTGCTGTAAAACAATCCTAAATCATGTGCTCAAACTTGAAACAAATTTGTATAAAATCGACAAGGAGTGTACAAATTGTTATCAATCAGTGCACTAGGCATAACAAGTTGACAGCAACTTGTTTCAATTCATTAACTGAAATAAAATGTATTTGAAAAAACCAAAATTTTGTTACTATTACAATGGTAGTTGGCAAACACGTCTTGGTCCTCTTGAATCAGAAATTGCTTGTTTTACATTACAAAAGGAAACCCACCAAATTGTCACATCGAAATTAATCATATGAAACACTCGTCCACGTACCTAAATTCATGGTACACATATAGACTAGACTCTAGTTGCCAAGATTAAACCGCAAACTATGGCAAATAAGTTTGTGTGATTAAAGAAGTTGTTTGATAAGAGTTTTCTCTCACAAGTTTATAGTGTATTTTTTTCGATGATATGTCTCATTTTAAATGAGATATAACATGAACACAAGTTTATATGTGAGGGAGAATTCTCTTTACAAACTCAACTCAAATTCTAAAATATAATAAAACTTATTTAAAATCTGGTTGTTCCTTTCAAACGATATTTGTATGATTATTTTTGATAATTTTTGTGACAAATTTCTCTTTTATAATTATATTATATTTTTATTTTCTCTCTATTGTTTTGGTTTTTGTGTTAATATCTATTTTTTTATAAATTTATGGTTATTCCATAAATTACCATATAAATAATTGTTCAAATAACACAACTTTTTCATTTATGTATGTGCGTGAAGTAAAGATTTTAAAAACACTACATTAAATAAAATATAACATGGATATAAGTTTATAAATACGGGTAGTCCAAGATCACAAGTTGATAACTATCTTTGAGACGTTATTTCTATTAACATTTGAGTATATAGCTTATTACATCTTCTCTCATTTTTACCTCAGTATCTTGATTGGAATTTTTTAATATGAATTAACAAATCTAGTACTACTTACTGAGAAACTAATTTATCATTTTAGGTTAGAGTGATCCATTATATTCTATCTTAACAATTCAACAAGGTCTTTTCTGAAACAGATGCCGACCAGTGACAGGCAGGCATGGATGGGAGGGAAAGACAGATTCAGCATAAAAGTAGGACCCATCATTCGTCATCACTGACTGGTGGAGCCCACTGACAAAGTTAAACAATACAAATGTGACAACTTTTATATGAAATGGGACCCAATTTTTCTAAAACGACAAAAACACGTGTGAGGTGGGCTCATCATCATCATAGTTATAAAAGTAAGAGTACTACAAATTTAACTCATGAAAAGTCACTGTTCTCTTCTGATGAGTTGTGTGTGAAAACAGAACATGTGCCATGTGATGTGGGGGTCTTGATCGCAAATTTTCATAAAATATTATTTTATAGGAAATGTGTTAAGAGCGATATATGGAGAAATGTTATCTAGACAATATTTTGTTGTCCAAAACTCTACAAATATCAATATATATAGATATTATTTTCTTTTTAAATATATTATTATTTCTATCTTTTTTTTTAAACTTATTATTTCTATCTTTTATTATCACATCAATAGTAATAAATTATATACTTTTATATTATTATATTATTATTAAATTTTAGATGTTCAAATAATATTAGTCTTATATTTTTATAGAGTAATTGTATGTTCATAAGATCAAGTCTACCGTGTTTAAACATGTTTTGATTTGGGCTAAGACTTAACTTAAGATGTGCTACAAGTGACTCTTTGCATAAGGTCCATAGGGACCATGATATGGACCTCACGCAGGACTACACGCAAATAATGACTCTTGGAAGGAATATGAACCCTCTAGTCTAGATCAAAGGCCATCTCCTTGTAATATGCTCACAGTTGTGTCCCTTGAGGACTATAGTTGTTCAGATAAGGGTTTAAGAACTAACATTCTAAACCTACATTATAAATATTAACTCACGGACATTAGATCACATACACTCGCTTTTACACTAAATTATATATCATTTTACGGAGCTTACATATTTGATCGTCGATGTGTGTGCAAGTACACCACTCCATTTGCATACAGAAGAAAGTTGTCCTTGACGCAAGTATCATGTTCATAAATCATTCAACGCCATCACCGAGGATCCTAGGTACCACATGATCAATACAAAAAACCCTTATCCTTAAAATGTCAAATCAATTTTTTGTTAATTTTATTTAACTATTTGATTTCATCCTGACTCATATGTTTGCAGGAACTTTAGTGCATCGGGCTGAATTTATTCTTTTTTTACACTCTATAACACTCATTTTTTTTATAGAATAAAATAAATATAGATCTCATACTTTGAAAACAAATTTCCCATAAAATTGTGAAACCTAGGATGATTAAACTTGATAAAATAATAAGTATTTAAGATAACATTAAATAAAAGAGTGTTTTAATATTTCACATTACATAAGCTTTGCAAAGTACTCTTGGAAGACACGTAAAACAACTAAAGATATCAAAATTCTTTTCTTTTTTTAAGTTGTATTTAATTCCTTGAATTTTAAAAATCGATCATTTAAACAAATTATAAATTAAAATATTTTACTTTTAGTTCTTTAAATATTTGTTAACATTCGTCTTATTATATTTATTTTGTTTTTCTCTTTTCAGCAGAAAACGTTTAAGTTTTTTTGTGTGTGTTATTTAAATGTGTGTAGTTGGTAGAAATTTAAAAGTTTTCAAAGAAAATACTGTGTGCTGTTGTATTGATCTAAGTATCATCCCTTCTAGGTGGCCTCGGCCTATAGGATGGTGGCATTGGTGGGTAAAGTATCCCCTCATGAAAATATTTTTAATGAAATTTTAGCAGCTTCATTGAGCGAGATACCGAGACTGAGATAAACTATACCTGATTCAAATACAACCGAAATGACGTGATAGATCAAACTAAGTGGATTAATTCTAATCAAACCTAATAAATAATCACTAATCATGAACGCAATCTAACAAATTTGTGTACAGGTTCAGAATCAAGTTATAAAAAAGATGAAGAGTGAACATCTACAAAACTTCATTTTATGCTATTGTATTGGTCCAAGTCATTAAAAAGAAATTAAAGTGTGTGGAGTTTTACATCCTCCATGCAGATTTTAGGAAGAGGATATTTTCTCATGTAGGGTTGTACGTGGATATAGATCGACATCGGGTAGTTTGGATTAAGCTTATTTTGAGTATGTAAAAATGTTTATGGAAATAAATAAGTTTGTATGTATTATTTAGAAGTTTATCAATGTAGCTTATGAAAAAAATGTTTATGAAAATATAATATTCGTTAATGAAAACTTATAAATTAAAATACAAGTTTATTTATTTGTATAAATTATTTTTCATAAGCTAAAATAATAAGTTAATCTAAACAGGCACATGATCAATTCAATGATTCAATTTCAATATGTAATTTATTTATGTTTAGTGTATCACGGTAAATGAAATAGAGTAATTTAAACTCTCATTCCTTAAGAGAAACTTCAATCACACTATAATTCCCTCTTATCTTAAAATAAACATTCATCTCTCTTGAAAAACAAAATTTATACTCCCATTTCTTATGAGATGTTTGAATTCGAACTTTTTCCCTTAATAATTAAATATGCACCGCACTTTAATATATTTTAACATAAATAATTATTTTTATGATATATACTAATTTTGAACGACCATTCAAGAAAATTAATTCATTTCTTTATAATTTAAATATCAATGATAATTAAATTTAAGTATTTTATTATTAGTTTTATAGTTTAGAGTATAAAATTGACTTTTAAATAATCATACTTTAGGGACTTTAGTAATTTTTAACATATTTTATAATAGAGTTTACAATTATATGTTAATGAAATTTGGGATAAAAAATAACGAAAAAAAATGCCTTGGAATTTTGTTTATATTAAAATGGACCAGAAATACTTTTTTTTCCCCGGAGTGTGTTAGATATTTTTTTTCATCTAGATTATTAGAAATAAAAAAATAAATTAAGGGAGGAAAGTCTAAATTTTAACATAAAAGGGGGAGAATGTAATTCAAGTGTTTTCAAGGGAGAAGAGTGAAATGTTTTCTAATGTATTTTGAATAAGAAAGAAAGGGAGTGTATACTTTAAAATAAGAGGGAAGAATAGTGTAATACAGACATATTTCAAAAGGAAAGTGTAATTTACTCAATAAAATACGAGCTTGAGAGTTGTTAGATTCACGAATGACCACCCGACTGTAGTTAGTGTGGCTTCTAAGTGGACGAGGAGTAAACTTTTAAATGATATACAATTGCACTTTAGATAACTTTGTTTTGTCAAGTTGTGCGGTGACTTGAAATTCACTACTTGAAAAAAAATAGAAAAATGATATTTATAACAAAAATATTATCACAAATTTTTCACGATAACATTTATTTAATTATATAGACCGACTATCACTTGATTTCTGCTCGTGAATCTCTTGTCATTTACTCATTTTAACTACAATATACTCCATATGAACTCTCACATATTGTTTGCTTGATATAGCACTCCTCAAAAAAAAAAATAGAAAATTCATAATTCAAACCCTGACCTTTGCATATTGCAACTGACTTTTGCATATTGCAATATCTTTATCAACTGAATCTTTTTTATTAGAACGGATCACTAATTCTATTAAAGTGTGTTATGCCATTTTTATTTTTATTTTACACTTTCTTCAACCTTTTATAAACTGGGCTGCAGCAGCCTTTCATCCATGGTGGTGACCAAAAGATTTAAAAGATCGATTTTAAAAAATTAGGCTATTTTCGTGTACAACATAACAAAAAACTTTTTTTTTTTCGTTTTACTAACTGCTTATTTTTTACGATCAAAATCACCCTAAAGTGATTTATATCACTTAAAAGTACTGAATACATAATTTCTCACAAAAACTTACAATTTAAGTTTTTTAAAGAGTATACCAAAAACATTTATTTACATTTTCCTTATACTTAATAGTTAATACTATTGCAGTTCTTTCACATGTCATGAGCCCTCTGGTATAGACAAAAAAACCATGACTCTGCTGGGATCTATATAAATAATTACCAACCAAGTGGATAATGGATATTTAGAAGCTCTATAGAAGAGACTGCCAATTTGCATGGTCATGGGGCATGGGACATATTCATTGATGTCGCTGACTTGGACACAGGTATCTGCATTCTGCATTACTCTTGTTCTATTTTTTCTAAACGTAATAATTTCTCAACGGATATTTAAAGAATCCAACTTTAAAGCAAGTTCTAATACAGGAATTATTTGCTCATCAATCATTCCTCCATAAAAGGCTAGAAATGAATCTCAAACTACAAATGATTATTAGAGGATAAACAGACGAAGGTTTTGCTAGTAGTATGATTGAATCAATGACTAACTAACACACACTGAATTTATTTTTTAAGAAAGAGCATAGCAATTTTGCGTATGTTATTTGCATGTTTGAATTGATGATGAATTAGGCCGAGTAATTATAGTGAAATTTATACTTTTGAGTTTTTGCAAATTAAAAATGCTACCTAATTTTGTTAAATTGATCGATTACTCAAGATATGTTAGGTAGCCATATGTGGCCTATATATTTGATTCTTTTTTGTATCGTTCTAATTTTATCCGATATCGCAAGGACTTATATATTTGATTCTTCCTTCGTTTTATATCAAATTACTTCCCCCAATCAAGGCAACATTTAAACTATTAAACTTGAGCACATGCATAGAATCTGAAAAATATGCTGCATGTTTAATATTAGGCATTGAAGAGTCCCCCAAATTCATGTTTACTTCCCCCAAAGAGACTCGCAAGATTTGATGGATTTGTCTAAGATGCAAAATTCTGTCTAAATGTAATTGAAAATGTTTATGAAATTTTTTAAAGGAGAATGCTAATATCAGTGTGCTTGCAAGTTTCGTGAAGACCAATAGTGTGCTAGCACCAAATTGGCAAACCCCTAAATATCACCAAAATCCAATGAGACGATCACATGGCTTCCACAAGAATGATTTCATTATGTCCATTGTCCGGTGCTTTGGAAAATAGAAAAGAGATGAACCTTTTGCTTTGGCTAGTTCCTGGGGCCTACAAATTGATGTATAGAGTCCAATAAAGGAAAAGATGAGAGGAAAATAAATTTGACAGTAACTGATTAAAGTTTGTCTGACAGCTCATTACCCTTTAGTGGTAGGTAGCTTTCTTTGGGTCCTCTTTTTCTAGTTTGTGAATGTGAGTGCTCTCTAAAGTAAAGACTAACAATTACTACTAAAGAAATGTTGAGTGGACAAATAATTTTATTTTAAAAATTAACAAATAAATATCCTTGAGTGTGGTTAACATTAAAAAATAATAAATTTTATATAAAAAATTGTGTAATTATGACTTTTTTATATGTTTAACTTGATCATTTGGTAAAAGATAATGTACAATATATGCAGACGTTAGGGATCGAACCTCGGATATCTCACTTATTCATCTTTAAGGTGAATTTCTCTAGCCACTAGGCTACTTGACCAAAACAAAAAAAACGAGTCACACGTGTAAATATCATGAAATGCTACATTGAGACTTTGATCTCATTGGATACTCAGGATAACTTTTCCACAATAGAGGTATGTCATAGGTACCAAGTCTTAAATGGAGATATCTCAAGTTTTTGGGAAATAAAATCCCACTAATCTCTGCCCACTCGGTGCCCTCGGGTTGAATGACTTCAGTTTATGCGGTTTGTCGGAATGTGTCGAGCGAATTGAATCAGTTGGTTGGAATTGCCTTTGGGCTTGCATCCATTTTGGGTCAGTGTAGGAGTAGGCTTGGTTGTATATGAGTATAATTATGTATGGCTATTATTTTTCCATCCTACGAGTTTCTCACACGCCCTATTTTTTTTATAAAAATACTTTTAGTTTGAATTATATTATCCGAACATTTTTAGTGATTTTGGAATTATAAAATCCAAAATATACAAACCCTATAAGCAACAATCATAATATCTCTCATTTCAGCAGTTTTGAACTTTACTTTTAAAAACAAGCAAAAAAACAAAGTAAAAAAATTACAAGACATGTCAAATTAAATCATAAAATATAAAAATACCACAAAATTCTAAAAATCAAATAAAGTTAATGCAAATTTTTATAGATTTTTTTGAGTATATTTAAAATTAAAAAACAATAACATATGGGTCTAACTCATAAAATTTTGAATTTTGAGGGGTGGAACCCCTTTTATGGGAGCCATAATCCTTGATTTCTTCTTCTTCTTCTTCTTCTTCTTTGACCAAGTTTCAGAACAATCCGATCAAATAGCCTGAAAACTTAATTTTCGATGAGACTTGACAAGAGCAGCTAACAATGACTTGAAATACAAGGAGGAGGGTTACAAACTTATGATACTTAGTATAGTTCTTAAGCATACTCAGTCTTTTTGCTGATATAGTTTGGATTATATAATTCAAACCAGTTTTCCCTGAATTCTTAGCACATGAGGGGTGTGTATGAAGTGTTCAGATTTTAGAATCTGAAAAAAAAAAACAAAAAATATGTCATGTTATATTGGGGTTTTCAGATGGTATAATCTGAATAGGTGAAAAACTTCCATCCAAAAACAGAGTGAAAACTCAGGGACAATTTTGTAAAAAAAATGGACGCGTGAGAAAAGCATAAGGTAAGAAGAGTAATAGCGATTATGTATAACATTGGTTGAATCCACATTTCGTTGGGTTGGAAGTCGCCATCCAAAACCGACTATAGTATAAAAGAATAATAAGGAACACTAAAATTTCTATTGACATAAAATTTACAATAAAATATATTCAAACAACCTTAAAGCTCCAATTCCTTGATTCTGTTAAACTCAATAGGTTAATATCAATTCCACTTTTGAAAACCAAACTACATTACAACACGATCAGATCGAATTTGGATCTGGGCAATGGGCGCTTATAACTTTCGACGCTAAACCAAACATAAACTGAATGGTAAAAAAAATTGAAGACTTTTGTTGATCCTGACATGGAAAACTTTTTTTTTTTAGACAGTGGCATGAAAAATGTTTAGGGTAAGGGACGGACGGACTTAAGAGGGGCAAGCATGGCCTGAGCCCCCTCTCTTGTTCTTAAATTTTTTATGAGAATTTTTCTTAAATCTTATATAAGTTAATTAGCATATAGCATGCCATATACTACAATAAAAATATTCATATGGTCATTGATATGTTATATTCATACATTGATAAATTGTTTTATTTTTTGAAAGAAAAGAATTGATAAGTTGTTAAAAGGTCCAACAAATACCTTTCATACTGTGTAGCCGTGTGACTTCCTAAGGTGCCAAAACAGAAGAGCAGTTGTGTAATTTTAATTTTTTTTTGGATAATTTATTATACACGGTGAAGCCCAAACCTAATTAAAAGTTTTTTTTTAAAAAAATAACTAATGTCAATAATGAATTTTTTTTTGACAAGTAATATAATAATTAATTGTTAGGGTTAATATGTCTTTACCCCCTGTAATTTGGGCGAGTTCCGGTTTACGCCCTTGTAAAAAAAAAGTTTAGATTTCAACCTTGTAATTTAAGATTCTTTCGTTTTAGACCCTGACGCTGACGTGGC
>Ga0209282_1001932_pt1 | contig 11693 bp, 6 predicted proteins | sample Mtrugardesep15_FD_187529 | JGI IMG/M metagenome (GOLD analysis project Ga0209282, IMG submission 187529) | Root nodule microbial communities of legume samples collected from California, USA - M. trunc garden sep15 (SPAdes) (version 2) | ecosystem: Host-associated > Plants > Roots > Nodule...
ATAGCAATTTCTCAAATAAATCAAATAATTAAATAATCAAAAATGGGCGTTACATTATCGAACCTCGCGACTCTCGCTTGCACCCTCCAATTCCCAAACCAAACAACATTAACCGCTTTCAACAGTTTATGAACGTCACGAACATTGGAGAATTTAACGAACCCGTAAACCTCCCCCAACGCATTACATTTCCTAGGGACAACGACCTCATCCAACATTCCACTCACCTCAAACCCTTTTCGTAACAAGAAATTAGACAATTAAGGCGGAAAATTCGTAAAATAGAAAGTCACAAACCTTCGAAATTTGGGTCTGACAGACTGTTCGAAGGACTCTGTGCTTACCCTTTGCCTGCTCCGAACACCCGCCCTTCCCAATCGTGAGAACACGTCCCTCCTTCTCGGCCTCCTACTTCGGCCGCGTGCCTTTTCAGCTTCCCTATTGTAGCGTCGGCGCTCACTACCGTCGAAGAACCCTTCAGACTCGTCGCTCCCCCATTGAGCATCATCTGTGTCGCACAAATGGAAACCAACCCGCGAATTCGAGCTAAACCTAGCCTTACCAGATCGGAAACCGGCGTCCTCCCTGCTGCTAAATCGCAGATCCTTCTGCGTCCTGTCCAGACCATCTCCTTCCCGTCGCAACGCTTTCTTTCTTCTAAGTCTCGCATCAAACCATCCGTCCCCTTTCCCCCCTGTTTCTGGCACCCTGCTCGGACTCCTTCCCCCCGAAAGGACCTTGCAACCGACGACCACCGCCGTGAAAGCCGACGGCAGTCACCGTCCTTTCCCTCACGTTCTCTCGCTCTCACCGTATACATGTTCCGTTTTTTCAATCGGTGAGTGAAAAAAACAAATATTCCAAAGCACCCAAATGATAATAAAAAAGAATATGTGATTCAATTGAGCAAAGGAAATAGAAATTAATGGACAATCAAGAGACAGCAAACCGTGAAAAAGAAAGGTTCAAGCGGCGCCGTCATGCTTCTCGTTCTCCATCAATTTCATATACCATTTAAACATAACTATTCTGTCCATGACATTGCATGATATATATAGATGTCATTGTTTGAACTTTAGACATACCATTTTTCAACATTTAAAATGTACGAACTTCAACCACTAAATTACTTAAAAAAACATAACTATTTTATTTTGAATCATAACAAATTTTAAAGAGCAAAAACATGTTTAAGCTAAAATGATGAGGATAAAAATGAAACAAAAAATAATATACAATAAACTATAAACTCAAATACTACTTAAAATAACATCTACAAAATAAATTACAAACGAGTAAAATAAGCTATAAATTCTTCATAACATACAAGATGTGTTATTAATATTATTGGTCTTGCTAAACAAACCTTATATATAGTGTTTGTAGTAAGTTTTGTCCTAAAAGCAATTTATGATATTTTCACCAATTACTACTACTATATATCAGTTTATATTGATGTGATAAGTATTTTATAAAATCGACGGTGCCCATTGTTGGAAAAAATAAAAATAGAATTATCATTAAATAATATTGAGGCATGCAACCACACTGAGTATTTCGCAACCACGGATAGATTTCCCGATGCAGTTGGACTCATAGCTGGTACTCCTTATAATACAACAGTCTCTTACACCAGTCTGTTGTTGCTAGCACTGCACGTAAATTATCAAGGTCTTTTAAACAACTTTTCTAATTTATTTATTTTTCACCCATAATAATAGATATACGCAATAGTTTCTTTCAACTGTATATCTGATTAAAAACTTTATCTTTTTATCTAAAAGTCCTAGCTCAACTAGCAAAATGTCGAAATTGTTAGGCCGGATGCTATGACCGAGATTCGAACTCCAGTAGCTCCATTTGTCTGTGTGAGTTAGAATGACTTTGCTATGTCGTCTATCTACCAAAAAAACTATTTTTTTCTCTTTTTTTAAGAGCCCCATACCCACTTATATGCATACACGCACGTACGGAATTGGAAAATCGAAATTAAAGGAAGAATAATTCATAGCTTGAAACGGCTATCTACCAAATAAATAGCAACATTTTGACCAAGTAAATTGCAACAATGTAGGTTACATACAAATAGGAAACGTTTAAAACAAAAGTTAAGTAAAATAAAAATCAAGATAATAATTAATTAACTTGAAAATAAGCGTTTTTTTTTTATCATGTGCAAATTTGCAAATTTGCAGAAGTTTAAAAAATTAAATTTGTAAACGAAACTTGTGCAGCTAATAATAAATATGTACCTTTTTAATAAATAATTGTTGTTTTTCAATAAATTTTTTTACTTTTAATTGCTTAGGAAAGATTTCTTCACAAAAAGCTCACAATTTATACTAGTTGACCAATCAAACAATTTATTAGCCGGAAAACACGATAAGCGAATGGGTTTATTGCAGCTTCCCAATTATGGCTTCTCAATTATATAGCTGACAAGAGGCTAGTTATTAAATAGGGTTGAAAGATGGCAGTTTCTAAGGTGTTTTATTTTAACCAATACACTTAAATGAGATGATACGAGTCTCTTTTATGTTAACTATGATTCTGTGATCGAATTCAGTTTTGATCATGCAGCAACGTTGAAACTTTTAGAGTTTGCCACCTAATTGGATCCCATAAGGTTCGAGGGATTAATCTTTGCGGTTACGTGCACAACGAATACCCGATTTACACAAAAAATGTGTTCTTTAAAAAAAAGGGACAATTATGATTAATCATCCGGTTATTGGGTCCATAAAGCTTAACTCAAGTGACAATATCAAATTTGTTAGGTTGGACATCTTCATCCGAGTTGAAACCTAAAATCTCGCAATTGTGTGTAAGTTTACGTGACGTTTGCACCTTCGTGTACATATAAAAATAATTCCATGCTTAACAATGGAGGTGACCCTCGACGTCTATTTCGGTCTACTTTCTTTCTTTTTTCAATTCTTCCAAAGGTATTATCTCCTATATTGAATCTCTTTTTAAATTGTTTTTCCGGGGGATGTGAGGAAATTAGAAAAATAAATTAGATTAAATGAGACACTATTTGTTTGGAAAAGGAGACTGGTGGTTTAAGGGTAAGGGGATTCAAGAGGCAAATGTGTTGGAGGATGCAGGTGGAGCAGAGAAGGTTGTGGTATCAGGTATTAGTAGCTAAATATGCAAGGGGGCATGGACTCTAAAGTTGGGTTAGGAGTTGATAGTTGGTTTGATGATAATTTGGTGAGGGTGGTTGGTGGCGGGACTAAGATGTCTTTTTAGCTAGATCCGTGGCCGGTGGGAGGACCGTTGAGTCCTCAATTTTCCAGTCTTTTTGATTTAACGGTGAACCAATTTGTGTCTGTTGCTGATACGAAGGGTTTAGGTCAGGGGCAGAACTTTAACTTGGTCCGGTGTGGCAAGTGTCACACCAACCCATACCTAAAATTTTTTCTTCAAATTTTTAGCTAAATGTTAAATTATATAAATCAATCTTTGTAAATAATTAACATGTGGACGGTGTAGTCTAGTGATAAAGGCACGCCCCATTCAGGTGATGAATTTGGGTTCAATCCTTGTTTTGCCTATCTTAGCTTTTCAACTATATTATTTTAACTAAAAATACGATAAAAAAATGACAAAATCCAATGGTATGTACCACTATACCTACATTTTATTTATGAATAATTTATTTTAGAAATAATATATATATACATTAAATAAATTGTCCCCTCAAAAAAATACTTCCGGTTCCGCCAATGCTGGAGACAAAGCTAGTAGTAGTGAGAGTAAACAAATCCTTGTCACAGACTTGTAAAAATTGTGTCTCATTGATATTGTAAGTCCAAATCCGCTCCTGGATGAGGTGTCGGAGGAGAGACTTTGGTATTGGCGTTAGAGTTGTTAGCATAAGAGGAGTTAGAAACGAGTGAGTGCTGCTAGTTGTATAATATTTTTTTTGAAGGATAGAATGGACGATACTTGGGATTGGCAGTGAGATTCTTTCAAGGGATACTTCGTGGAGTTTATCACTTTTTGACAAAAGATGACAATGTTATTCGCCATAAAGTAAACCTACATTATAAGACAGTTTGTTTAAAGGTGACAACAAAATCCATTTTATAGAAAATCCATTTGTTAAGTTTTTAAAAATAATTAGAATCTACAACAAAATGAGAATTTATTTAGGTCTATTGATAGAAAACAAGATTTTGGGTGCAAATAGTTTGCAGTTGACCAACATGTGCCCAAGCAAATACTGACCCTGGCTGCAACTGAGTCAAACATAATAACGTGTTGAAAAAAACAGTGAAAAAAAGTCAAACAAAATCTGGTTGGTTCAGTTCAATCTTTAATGGAACTATCAATTGTGATCCAATTTAATTATGTTCCTTTTGCTTATGTATATTTTGCAGACTAAACTTATAAGGAGAGATGTATATTGAGAAAAAGACGAGCAAAATTGGAGCAAGATGTTGCAATGTTTCTATTATAATAGGTTTTTGTTTGGCTTTATAAGCATTTGGTCCATGTCATTATTCTTCTTCTATTGTTCTTGTTTTATTTTACTTGACCTATTTGAAATTATAAATCATTTTAAAAGAAAAAACTGTCGTACGTTATATGTCGTTTTACCATACCAATAAAACACTAATTATTTTTCTTATTGTATCCTTAATTAGTTATTATTATCTTTTTTTTTTCAATTCTTTAATTTATCTCTTTCATACTATCGATGAATGATAATTATTTTAAAATAGCTAATAATTCCTTTTTTCTATATAAAATTAATTACATTTATTAATTTGAATGTCATCAAAACGACTTATAATTTAAGACAGACGACCTCTCAACTTTTATTTTTTTATGAAACGGCGGAAGTATTTATAATATCCATTTCTTTTATTTTTATTATTTTTCTTTTCAAATCCTTCTTCCAAATTATCTCCAGTGTATTTTTCTGTAAAACATGAGAGCATCAAATGTTAATCTTTCGCATAAACTTTAGGTGAATTTGGACTTTACAGACCTGTTTATAAACTATTTTTTTGAACAGTGTTTTAAAACTACTTGGATTGAATTAAAAAAGAGGTAGCATTGGATGCTGCTAAACTGCTACTACTAGCTGCCACAAATTTGTAGTTGGCTTTAAAGGTACATAGGCTGTGATTGTGAGACCTCATTTATTAGGAACTTTGATGCTTATCAGAAGTTGGTACATACATTTTAACAAACTTTTTAATTTTTTTTATTAGTTAAAATACACGTGAGTCCTACTAAATCATATGTGTTGCATATATATTTGGTGGACTCATATGAATTTTAACTAATAAATTTTTTGTTGAAAAATGTATATTAAAATGTGTGTTTATATCATTTTTCTTTAATTTATATTTGAATAATGTTAGCAATTGTCGTTTTAACACAACTTTTTTAACACTCATTCTTTTATTCAACTCTCACTCTTTCATTGTTTTGATTCTTGTTCTTTCTCTTTCACTATTCACAAAATATTTTATTTCAATTTTTTCTAAAAGTTATAGTAATACATTTTCTTGAACAAACTTAACAATATCTCTCATTTATCACAAAATATTTCTATTTTAGTCCTATTATTTTTTTAATAACAAATGTTAGTAATATGTTAATTTTTATGTTAGTTTTTCTTTTTATGAATTTGTATCTTGAACTTTTAAAATTCTGACTTTTTCAATCCTTTTGCTCAATACCCAATCCCTATCAATCACTCAATCAATTCGAATTTGATCTTATTTGTTTTTGAAAAAAGGCCAAAATAAATGGGACTTCTCCATGTCGTCACTCATTTAAGGAAATGCAAACGTAATTTTCACCCATAGCAACAAGAAAAAACAAATACTTTTTTAGCTTAATAATAGAAAGATATATTGTTGTAGAGAAACAAATTGACTTAAGTAACTTACTTATATAATTAAAGCGTCATGCTAACTTGTGTCCTTATAACACATGTTAAAGAACCCAAAACTAAAAATATTTCTTTAAATTTTGTACATTCTATTTATTAGAAATTCAAAAATTAAATTTATTACACACGTTTCAACAAAAAATTACTACTATATTTAATCCATTAACTTATGTTTTAGAAGCACAAGTTAGTTTTTTTTTCATTGTATACCCTTAACTATACTTTCACTAACCAATAATTAACATGCTCACATTTATAGTTCACGTTTATGAAGAAGAATGGCTCTTACATGTTGACTATAACCTCCAACTTACCAAATTCAGTCTGCTAATCAATGCTTTTCTTTCACCTACTTCTTTTAAGTCCAAATGGCTAAAATAAGAATGGGATTTTGGATTTCTTGTTCATTTGGTCAAAATCATCATGCACATGCAACACCTAGATTACAGTTTTGCGTGTACCAAGACACTTGATTAACAGGGATTATTCATCTAATGGATGTTAAATATCCATGAGTCTAAAGATGGAGCTAGATTTCCATAGCCATGTTGATTTAGTTCTCATATTTAGTGTTCGACACACATGATTATTTTTAGATGTCATGAGTTAGTTTAGAGTGTGCGATCACACATGACCACCTATTACTCAAATTTTTTTTTATTGGATGGAATCTATGTATATCCCACCATTTTCTGTGAGTTCTATTTTCAAAATCAATAAGAAATTTGAATTTTGAAGAGAATATTTAAAAAAGAGTATTATTAGCACTACATATATTTTTAAAGATCCCAGGTAGAGGGAACCTGGACTGGCATGATAGATCATTCCATTGTGATTGTTCAAGTCGGACCAGCCAGCTCGGCACATCTTCAGTCAATGCTGGTGTGATTGTTCAAACCGGACCAGCCAGCTCGTCACATCTTCAGTCAACGCTGGTGTGATTGTTCAAGTCGGACCAGCCAGCTCGGCACATCTTCAGTCAACGCTGGTGTGATTGTTCAAGCCGGACCAGCCAGCTCGTCACATCTTCAGTCAACGCTGGTGTGATTGTTCAAGTCGGACCAGCCAGCTCGGCACGCCTTCACTCAAGGCCACGTATGTGGTATGGATGATCAACGCGTCTCGACTCCACGCGCCTGGTACGGACAAGTTGCACCCTCGCTCCACGCGCGGCCGTACAGAAGACAGGTGACCAATGGGAAGCTCTGGATCACAAATTAATGGGCCTAGGATAATCAGACTTAGGCCCATTAGTCCAACTCAGTGATGGCTATAAAAGGGAGCGCATAGGCTGCTGATGGGACAGATTTTTGATAGCTAGAAACAGTGTAACATTAGTCAAAGAGTGCTCTAGAACTCCACCTCGGACGTTTTCAGAGCAGCTCACCTGTTGTACTCAAAATTGTGTTTACATACGTGAACAAAACCTTTGGAAAAAAGTTAGAATATGACGACTTTGTTTGTTTACTAGGTTCCTTATAAATATATTTTACCTTTTCATTGTTTGATTAGGAGTATTATTTATGATTAGGAGTATCATTTAGTTAATAGTATTTCTTAGAATTTGGATAGAAAGTTACTCAAGCAAACAAAAATTACTTAATTTTAAGTAAAGACTATCAACTATTTATAAACACATTTTTTTTTATCTCATCTAATATGAAACTTCTGCAGCACACTCCCCTCATACATAGACTTAATATCTCTAGCGTGACCCGAATAATCTTATAACATATGATACAATGAATCTTGAATAAAATTTAACATAATCTCAAAATTTGGGTTAAACTTCAATTCTAAAAAATCAATTTGTAAAGTGATGATCGACAATCATTTATAAACACACTTTCAAGAAGTATCTAATTCAATTTAATACTTTGCAAAAATATTGACTATAGAAATCTCTGTAAAATATTAGGTACTTGACTTTGGTTGGATACCGATAACTTATAGTCAATATTTTCATTCAAAATTTGAATTTATTTTAAAATAAATTAAAATAAAAGTATGACATAACATTGAATATTTAAATGATAAATACATATCTTATCAAACATTAGGATATTAGAGTGTTCATCCAAATTTTTAATTATTAAGAAGAAAGGTAATATATGTAATATAGTTGGTCCCATCCCTACAAGGACTGCCCACCTAAATTAAATGACCTAACATAGCAAGCAGGTTTATCATATAGTAATTTATTTTTCTACACTAATAATGGTCCCCAGCCAGACTTGACACATTCAATATGCATGAACCCTTCCCAACTAATTTATCTCAGTAACATTATTGTCTGTACTTATCGCAAATGATCCAGTTCTAGTTATAGAATAAAAATGACAATTGGAGTTGAAATTGTATGTATAGTCAATTTAAAAATATTTTATGCTCTTGCGAATGAGGAAGTCTTACATGGTTACAACTATTTGGTTACACTATTTTTGCACACATATTTGAAAAAGGAGAATGCTGGATCAAGCGAAACCTTGTTTCGTGAAATTCAAAGAATGAACTGGAAGCTTTATGTCCATTGGATTTATTATATTTGTTTGACTAACCGCTTAATAACAAAAAAACAAAAGCAGTAACCCGTGTTTTCCGGACAGAAACAGTTTTAATTGGCCAAAATGTAACTCGGGAGCATTTCTTTGAGATAATCTAACAGGAGATATAGCACTGCTCAACTAACTACATGGTCAAAACCGTTTAAACACAACATTTGGACACACTCATACAAAAAATATATGCAATTTAATTATTTTTAAAATAAACATTATTTAATTTTTTTCCTTTTTACCTTTTTTCAAAGGATAATGATACATCAAGCGAACCAAATTATCCCGAAGGCATTGCGAATGAATGCCATTGGCTGTTTCGCTTGATAAAGCACTCGTCTTTAAACAATGTAATCTTCTATAGTAAGTATCTGAAGAGAGTTTATAGGTAACTAACGCAATGACAAACAATTTTCTGCTTTAAGAGTGTGTTTAATTCACAAAACAATAAATAATGAATAAAAGTGTGCATGACAATACAAAATTGTTAATTTCTAAAAATTACAAAATTGTACGTGCCAATTTTTTGTACTCCACTCTGTGTGATGCTTGATGCATAAATTTTTTATTTTTTTTTACTATATCTTATTTGACATGTTTCTGAAGTCTTTTAACAGATGACCAAAATCATAGATATGGAATATAACATATTATTAAACAGTATTAACCGTGTGCCTTGAATGATTGAAGAAAAATCCATGTAGACCTGAAAGTGACTTGAGAGAATTTTCGGTTTTGAGAGCTCTTCTGCTGCCTTATTGATTGAGCGTTCTTTCAATTTCCAATGTGGTTAACCTAATGAGATAGTTAGCTTATATACTCATCAGTGGAGGCAGGGACCTCTCAAATGGACTGACTAATAAAAAAGGTCCAACCCATTACGACCCGTTCACAATAAACCCAATATAAATAGCAAGTACAATAAGATTAAATATTTAATACTATATAATACATTTATATTTTAATAATTAATTAAAGTAAATCCAAAATATTCAATAATCTCCCACTTGGATTACTTTAATTAAATATTAAAATAGCATAAGAATGGAAATAGAAGTATATCAAATATTTATAATAGTACTTGTCATCAAAGTAGTATAAGAAACACAATTCAACAATGCAGAAATTGAATCCGATAAGGCAAACAAAATCATACATGTTAAACCTTACATTTCACATAGAATAAAGAATATGGATTAACATTATATATTGAGAGTTTGTAATCCAATAAAGGTCCATGCATGTAAAATGCTATAAGAGATATGATTATAGAGTGACGTCATTTATTACATATATCATAAAAATTACACCAATATAATAACAATCAGACTCCCACTAATCTAGGATATCAAATGACTTAACTAAACCCATATGGGTCACATGCCTCTGAAAAACTCCAATAGTTAAGCCCTTGGTTAGTGGATTTGCCAACATGTTCTCTGTAGCAAGATGTTCAATTCGAGTCTGAAATTCAAGATTTTTCTCTGTCACAAATAAATACTTAATGTCAAAATGCTTTGACTTAGATGAGCTTTTCGTATTTTGAGAGAAGGGAACAACAACAGTATTGTCGCAATATATCACAAGTGGCCTAGATATACTTTCAACAACTTTGAAATAAGAAATTAAGTTCTTCAGCCACATAGCTTGACAAGTAGCCTCATAGCAAGCGATATACTCTGCCTCCATGGTAGAAGTAGCTGTAAGAGTTTGTTTAACACTCTTCCAAGAAATAGTTCCTCTTGCCATCTTAAAAATTAAGCCGGAAGTAGACTTTCGGTCATCAGGGCAACCTGCAAAATCAGAATCAGAATAACCAATGACCTCGAGTTGATCAGACTTCTTATAGGTCAACATATAATCTTTGGTTCCCTGCAAATATCGTAAGACCTTTTTGACGGCTTTCCAATGACCCAAACCTGGGTTGCTCAAGTATCTTCCCAAAGCATTAACTATAAAAGCAATATCAGGATGAGTACAAACTTGAGCATACATCAAACTACCAACAGCGGAAGCATATGTGACTTTTTCCATTTCGGCAATTTCATTATCATTTTGAGGACATTCAAAATTAGAGAGTTTTTCACCCTTTTGAATAGGCGCAACGCATGGGGAGCAAGTGTGCATATTAAAACGCTTAAGAATCTTTTCAATATATCCCGTTTGAGACAATCCAAGAACACCACGTGACCTATCACGGAAGATTTGGATGCCTAAAACAACTGAAGCATCACCAAGGTCCTTCATATCAAAGTGGCTACTTAACATTTGTCTTGTTTCATTCAAAAAGGTAACACAACTGCTAGCTAGAAGGATATCGTCGACATATAACACGAGAATTATGAAGTTGCTCCCACTAGTCTTTAGATAAATGCACTGATCTGAGGTATTTTCATTAAAACCAAAAGAAGTGACAACTTGGTCAAATTTCAGATACCATTGTCTAGATGCCTGTTTTAATCCATAAATAGATTTATTCAGCTTGCATACTAAGTGTTCTCCACCTGTTTTAACAAAACCTTCAGGTTGAACCATATACACATCTTCTTTGAGTTCTCCATTCAAGAAAGTTGTCTTCAATCCATATGGTGAAGTTCTAAATTAAAATATGCAACAAAAGCCATAGCAACCCGAAAAGCATCCTTTGTAGAAACAGGTGAGAAGGTCTCCTTGTAATCAATTCCTTCTCTTTGACTATAGCCTTTTGCTATTAGTTTGGCTTTGTACCTTTCAATCTTACCACTTGGGTCGCGTTTAGATTTGAAAACCCATTTGCATCCTACGGGTTTACATCCAACTGATAACTCCATGAGATCCCAAACATCATTATCAGACATTGAAGTTAATTCATCATGCATGACATTGATCCAATCAGGAGCATGGGGACAAGAGATTGCTTCATTAAAAGTGATAGGATCATTATCATGGAGATCAAACTCATGCTCTTGTAGGTATACGAGAAAATCATTTGAAATGGTGGATTTTCGTGCTCTTTGAGACCGCCTCAATGGAACTACTTCAGCAACATCATTTTGTTCAACATTTTGATCTTGAATCTGTTCTGGTTCTTGTTCAACAATCAATGGTACTGCTAAATCACCATCTTCTTGATTATTGGGGATATTATTCTAAACAACAGGAATCACAATGTCTGTAGGAAGAGTAACAAATGGCATAGGGAGAAATGTATGATCTTCCTTAAGATTGACTAGTCGTAACGTAGG
>Ga0209282_1001933_pt1 | contig 11688 bp, 4 predicted proteins | sample Mtrugardesep15_FD_187529 | JGI IMG/M metagenome (GOLD analysis project Ga0209282, IMG submission 187529) | Root nodule microbial communities of legume samples collected from California, USA - M. trunc garden sep15 (SPAdes) (version 2) | ecosystem: Host-associated > Plants > Roots > Nodule...
TTTTGAAAATGTATTTTAGTTTTTTTTTTAAATTAATTAATTCTTTTTAATTTTGAAAGAAAATCTGAAAATAAATTGCCTAATTTTTAAAAAAAATTCAAAAAATGTTATGTAACTTTTTGTTTTTTTGTAATTTACGAAAAAATAAAAGAATCTTTTATTTTAAAAGACAGAAAATTTTGCGAGGACGGATTTCTGAATTTTTTTTTTACAAGGACCAAAACTCAAACGAGACATATTTGCAAGGACGAGTGTAATATTTAAGCCTAAAAAAGATGATAAATCAGAGAGAACCATTATGTTTTCAAATGTAACATTTATTTTGTGACTCTCTATCCTTATTTTTTTCAAATGTAACGCTTATTGTGTGAGTGAGAAACTATTATTTTTCTAATTATATCCCTAATTAATATTATATGGCCTAGTGTAATAGATAAAGTTAATCTGGAAAATTATATGATTCTATGTCTTTCATTTATGGTCTTTTCTTAAATACAAATAAGCAATTGTGATAACACAGTATGTGAATTAAAAGATATAATTTTGTTTGGTTACAATTAAAAGATATAATTAATATCATAGGTTTTATATTAAAAAAATGACACAATTTACTAGTTTTTTTTTGTGCAAAAGAGGGCATAGCTCAATACTAGCTTTCTTTTAATTGAGTTGAAAAAAAAATATTGATATGGTGCTTTAAATTAAATAAGATGACTGAAGAAAAAAAACACTTGGCAAAGATAAAGTATGTATTAGAATGGGAGCTTTTTGCTCTTAAGTCTTTGGGACCCTTGTACCTTTGCTGGCTCGGTGTATTAGAATGGTAGAGCTTTTTATGAAGCTGAAATTGTTCCTTGGAAAAGAAATGAGATGTTCTGAAGTCATGTTTTTTTTTTTTTAAAAGTTAAATTAATCTATCGAAATTGACACTCCAAGGTCCTAATCTAACACCATCAAATCAACTGGGTTAAGTTTGAAGTCATGTTATCGTGCGACTAACATGATTGACTGTTATCGTGATGAGGTCACAAGTTAAAATCGTTATATATGTGTTTTAATATTTGTAATTCAGATACATCTTGTAAGGAGTACGAGATGAAACGACACAGAAGAAGAAATTCAGAAACTTTGCGTGCTCAATACATAAATACCAAGGAAGTGAGGTCTGATGCTAATAGTATTGTTATTATTTTATTATATTATGTGACATGTCCTTAACTATAAAGATATTAATGAAAGTAATTGTAATTGGACATTTTTCAGGGTAACAATTGGCACATGGAATGTTGCTGGAAAACATCCATGCAATGATCTTGAAATTGAGGGTTGGCTTCATACTGAGGAACCATCAGAAATTTACATTATTGGGTTAGTATGTGATGTCCCACATCGCTTATATCATAAACAACATATATTTCAAACTATCATAAACATCCATGCATTTTTGAGCTTGGGGCAATGACGCAGCCAATGAGGTTCTAACCGAGGCGCGTCTATTGTTGGTTGAAAACTATTTCCAAACCCTCTCTTAGGACTTGGTTTATCCTTGGCCTTGGAGAATTTCTGGAAGGACTCCTCTCGGGGTAAAGCCCTACAATTCAAGTTCAATTTTATTTTTATTTTTAAATTCATTCTTGTGTTGTTGTTCATAACAGTTTCCAAGAGGTTGTTCCATTGAATGCTGGAAATGTGTTTGGGGCAGAGGATTGTAAACCAATCTCAAAATGGGATGCAATCATTAGAAGAACTCTAAACAAATCTTTGGAACCCGGAAGTAAAAAGAAAAGCTATAGTGCCCCTCCTTCTCCTATTAGAAGAAATTCTTCTTTTGATACACAAATTAATCCACTAGATAGTGCTTTAGACAAGAAGGAAGAAATAAAAAGCATAATTTCTATAGAAAAGAATCTTCAATTGAGTAAAATATATGACATTGATCTTCAAACTATACTTGATTGGCCTGAACTTCGGTTAGATCCAATCCATCATGTTGATTCATTTCCGAAATTGCGCAGAGTACAAAGCACCTCAGATACTGCTTCCTTGTATGGTTTTGAAATGAAAAGTTTACACCAAAGTTCTGGAAATTTGAGTTTGTTATGGAGCGAAAAACAACAGGAAATAGTGCCTCAAGTATTTGATTCCATTCTTGATGTATCTGACATGTTATCTGATGAAGATAACGACACTTTCTCCGAATTAGGAAATAATGAAGATGCTAATGGAATCATTAGTATGAAATCACAACCTAAGTATGTTCGGATTGTTAGCAAGCAAATGGTAGGAATATATGTGTCTGTTTGGGTACAAAGAAAGCTAAGAAGGCATGTTCATCATTTAAAAGTTTCTCAAGTTGGCGTTGGTCTTATGGGCTACATGGGAAACAAGGTAATGTTGCACCTTTTTTATATTGAATTTAACATTATTTATCATAGTATAGGTGTATATTTAATGTCTTCCAGGATATTAAGGTAGCATTGGTACATAATTTTTAACAAACCTTGAGGATTGTGCTATGTTTTGTGCATTTTTAAATAGAACAAAATTAAGGTCATGTTGATTCCATAAAATGGATGAAACCAAAAGAGAATTGAACAAAATATGTTGGTTCATGTGTCATGTGCTGTCTATGAGTTTCTCATCAAATGTTAACAAAGGCACCATAAAATGTTTAGGTTGCACAGTTTTGGGTACATCATGTCATGTTGTGGCAGGGTACTTGTTCACAAATTGCATGTGATCAAAATATCTTATAGATGATAGATCTCGGTCGTTAGATTAAGATAGTATATCTCATATTTGATTCATTAAATAAGATTTTCAAATACAAATCATTTGATCTTGATTCAAAGACTAAATCCATCGATGGTGTATATCAAATTTGCAATTTTATATGTTGATCATAAGAAGACTCGTTATATGTGTGCATTTATAGTATGAACATGCTCATTTTAACCTTCATATATGTGGTAACAAAATATCACTGATGCAGGGGTCTGTTTCAGTTAGCATGTCTGTTTTTCAGTCACGTATGTGCTTTGTTTGTTCCCATCTGGCTTCAGGTCAGAAAGATGGAGCGGAACAAAGACGAAACTCAGATGTTCATGAAATTCTACAACGCACTCGTTTCTCATCAGTCTTTGATAAAGATCAACCACAGAAAATTCCATCACATGAGTAAGTCAGCTGTTTTGGTTTACTTTAAAAATTATCCTTGACAATCATCTTAGGAGCTTAACAAAAGCAAGTTGCATGAATTTGATCTCGATCGCAAGTTGCATGTTCACTTAATTTATCTTTTTGATTAAGATATATTGCTTATCAGTATGGTGAATGAAGATTTTGGATTCATTTATGACTTGCTTTTTCCTAACAGTCAAATTTTCTGGTTTGGGGATTTGAATTATCGTATCAATATGTCGGATGGTGAGATTCGAAAGCTAGTAGATCTAAAGAAGTGGAACGAGCTCATGAAATTCGATCAGGTAAGAAATATGAAACTTGGAGTCTCCAATATGATATATTCCAAATTTTATCTAGGCCTAAGTTTAGAGTTGCCAAAGTGGTTTCAAGTGTTAATACCAAACTTAGATTCAAATGTTAATCTACATATAATTGTTTTCCATGATCCTTGAGAATTTCTAATTGCTTCACTTAATTTGCAGCTAAGCAATGAATTATGTAAGGGACATGTATTTGAGGGATGGAAAGAGGGGTTGATAAACTTCCCACCCACATACAAATATGAATTTAACTCTGATAAACATGTGGGTGAGAACACACAAGAAGGTGAAAAAAGAAGAGCTCCAGCATGGTAAGTGCAAGCATGTGAATTTTTTGTTGTTGCATGAATTAGACACTATAATTATGCGTAAGATTATGCAGGTGTGATCGCATATTGTGGCTCGGAAAAGGAATAAAGCAACTTAAGTATCAGAGTGCAGAAAATAAGCTCTCGGATCATCGACCAGTTAGTTCAATCTTCTCGGTTGATGTTGAAGTAATTGACCACCGGAAGTTACAACGAGCTATAAATTTCGCAAGTGCAGTTGTACATCCTGATGTTTTCCTTATAGAGGATAAGGACTTTTCATGTTAATAGATATACCAAACAAAGATTAAGGTATAGGAACACATCATCAATGATGATATAGTTCCATTCCATCATCTTATTTCTCTCTTCAACAATACACTGTCCTGATTCCAATTCATGAGAACTTTTGTATAGGAAATATATAATTTTCGTTAATAAAGATAGAGAGTAATAGTCCGTTGTACATTTCAAATTTATCACATATTGTTACTTCACTTGAAACTCTTTAATGTATATTTCTTTTATAGAATTATTGCACGAATTTCTTGACCAAACTTAAACGCTCTTCAAGGTTAGATGTGACCTATTGGAAAATCCCTTCATGGAAATTGAAAATAATGTTGAAGCTTGATGCCCAGACCAAACCTTGCTCCTAGTGTTCCTGTTTTTTTCCCTTTTTTTTCCTTGTCAATTTTACCAAAAAAACATATAGATATTTCCATGGTTGTCAAACTCGCAAGTAGACTCGTAGACTCATACAAGTTTACGAGTCTAGAAGGCAAAAACGAGTGGAATCACACATATAATCGTTTTTGTGGTAGACTCTTGTAGACTCGTACAAACTCGCGAGTCTATGACGAGTTTATAAGTCCATGAGTTTTTTTAAGAAAAAAAAACCTCAAATTAAAAAAAAAAGTTGAAAGGAAAAAACTTAGAATACTATTTTCTTTTTCGATATCACTCTCAATTTAAAAACAAGACTCTCATTCTCATCAAAGATAGAAGAATTCAGGTCACACCACCTTCGTTGACGATATTTTCTTCTTCTTTCATTGACCACATTCTCTTGTTGCATATCGAAATATTATGGAAACAAATGTTGCTAATAATGACGTGCAAAGTGGTGGTAAATGCAATGTTGAATTAGGTGGAGGTTAAAATAATCCAAGTTAGGTTATGGTTAATGATGAATAAGGTGTTTAATTTGTGGTTGAGTTTGACGATGATGGTCAGGATGTTGGTGAAGATGATGGTGACAATGACAATGGTGGTGATTTTAATGATGAACAAGATTTCAAAGGAGTTTTGGATATTTGAAGTCATTAGCATCTATGTTTTATATTTTTTTGGTATATATATTTGCTTCCTCTAATATGAGGTTTTTTTGTTAAAAAGTTTGTTATGGAATTTGAAATTTTAATTTTTTTTGTTAATTAGTGTTCTATTATAAACTAACATAAAGACGAACAAGTCCCCGTCTTTCCACTCTTTTTATTCCGCTAACGCGCGTAGATTACCAACAATATTTTATAGAAATCTTGTCTGTAAATTACAAATAATATTTTATATAAAAAAGTTATATAGATTAAAATTATAAGTATAGATATTTGTGAATTTCATATGTAACAAACACAACAAACCATATTTATCTCTTTCAATGACAACAATAATATAACAAATATAACAAAAATTCTCAACTTTTTTAATTACACCAACAATATTATAAATTCATAACATTATTATATGATCTTTCTTTAAAAAAAACATTTTGTTTAAGAGTATAATTAGAATAATAAAAAAATCAGCCAAAAATCTCTTATTCTTTTTGTGTGTGTGCGTATATATATCATTTATGTGTCACTTACATATGTTTTAAAGTTAAATTTATTTATCCTTATACGAGTCTACGAATCGAGTCTACAGACCCTTTTCGAATCTATGTAGACTCGAGAATCTCACAACCTTGTATATTTCCTTTCTAGTAAAAAGCAAACTCGTTTATTAGAGAAAAAAATTTCAAGGATTACAATATAGTACCATCCACTTTAAAACAAATTTTACGAGTTAAACCTATATTAATACACTTTGATGAGGAGCCAACTCGGCAGAACTAAAACAACGTCTAACTAACCAAACAACTAAAAAGTTTTCCATTCATAGTCAATGACTACAAAGAGAAAAAAACCACAATTTTTTATATTTATCCATAGTCAATGACTACAAAGAGTAGAGAACCGCAGTCTTTAGATTTATGCAAACAGTTAAGTATTTTGATGGGTCATTTGATGTTGTCATCTTTATGTTTCGGTTTTGGGCAAATGGGTTGTTAGTTTGTTTGGGGTGTAAAGCAACTTCTCTAACCACATTCCTATTTTCCGCAGGTGCACACGCTACGGTGGTGATTGGTTTGTTTGTTTGCATAGGATCTGAGTTTTGTTCATTGGTGCGTGAATTTGTTGGATGCATCCGTGATCTGGGTTCAACAAGTTTTGTGTTTGTCTGATGTTGCTCGAAAGGACCTTCATTAACAAATGCACCACATTTGGCAGCTATAATTCATTCAACTATACACTTAATTTATCCAACTTAATTTGTTCTGGAAGATATAATGTAGTATTTGGTACATAAGTTTTAACAAGCCATGAGTTTTCATGTTTTGTGCATATTAACATGTTGATTCCACTAAAATGGATGAAACCAAGAGAGAATTGAACAAAATAGGTTTGTTCATGTGTTATTTAAGAATTTCACATCACATATTAACAAAGGTCTCATAAAACCTGTTAAGTTATCCAATATACATATAGCCTCCATATTTATACCAGTAGACATTTTATCATACCCAACAATTTTATTTATTTTTTTTGTTGCGGATTGTAACCATTATGGTTGGGAAATCATGTTCAAACACTACATGGATCTCAATTTCCTCACCAGAGGTATTTTTTTTTTTTTAAACAACAAATTTATTCAAAGGCTGCATAAGAAGAGCGACTAAGCAAAATTAGGTTAGAATCCAAAGCACCGTAAATATGGGGTCGCATAACCTGGAAAATCCCAACACCTAAAACCTTTCAACCTCAAAAAGCTAAACTATCTCAATAAACAATCCAAAGGGTTCAATGCCATTCATAGAATAAGCACGATGAAATCTTCAATCTATTTAAACTCTATTACCAAGACAAGACCTTCACCTTGTCAATTATGTCATCAATCTCCTTTATAGAATTCTTAAAATTCTAACGTTCTTAATCTTCCATATCACCCATAAAGATTCCAAACCTCCGCACTCCAACATTCAAAATGTACGAAGAAATTATGAGGAATAATAAAAGTAATATTTAGCCACAGAAAAATCATGTCACAATGCAAGAAGAGATGAGAGGATGTTTCTTTTTTGTTTTTCACAACATTTCTCTTTGCCAAATTTGATTTGGTTGGTAACGAGAAATCTCCAAGAAAACGCCACAACCTTCAACGGAGCCGGACTTTTCCAAATAGATCCAAACACCACCTCTTTTGAATTACTCAAGAGCACATTCGGAGTCAACAACTCAAACAATAAAATATATGTCAATTTTACAAAAAAAAAATGCCATCCTCCTCCGCAACTCCCCCACCTTTGCTTCTTTTTTATTTGAGCCGCAGAAACAAAATACGGAGAGAAGTATTCCCCACCCAAAGATCATTCCAAAAACTGATATTCATGCTCAATTCTTCTCGTAAACTCTCTATTAAACCAATTTTGAGCCACCAATAACTCCAAAGAGGAAATATCATGCCATCACATAGAAGCATATGACGGCCAAGATACCACATTCCCGTCTAACAACCCACAAATTCAGTTGCCATACTTGCTAACAAGAACAACTTTCCAAAGTGAGTTACACTTGAATCAACCTTCATCTCCATTTTTGACATTAAATTTACCACCCTTACATCATTCCATTAGGTTTTGGATATTAATATATACAGTTAAATTGTGCTCAAACAATACATGGGTATTAATAGTTGAAAATCCACATAGAAATCACTTCTTACAACCCTTCCTCGCATTCCATTAGATTTTGGATATTAATTGCTTTGGATCATAAAAGGGAACTCCAACATTAATATTCCATCAACATTTTTGAACTTCATGCTTCTCAATTTCCTTACAAGTCCACACTCTTTATTTCATATTATCCGTTGAATTTATCATTTTCATTTTTACTGATTTTACTAAATTACAATTTTTTTTACTAAATCAAATTTGTTATAAATTGTGCATCAGAGAGATTCCCACAGACAAATCAGCATTTTCTCTAATTAGGAGATCTGATGTCCCTGTCTAGTTTGTCATCATTTGCACATATTCTTCTACAACATGTCCTCGATCTCAGCACAACTTTGTAAAGCATGATCAACAAGTAGTAAGGGGAGCCAGAGTAAGGGAATTAGTGAAGGATCAAATTATTAATTTAATGAAAGAAAACCAAAACAGCATACTACACTATCAAAGCAAATTTAAAAAAGGATGCAAATGTTTGCTATACTACAGTGATATTTTGGGCATCAGTTCTCCAAAGGTGATTTTAACATCAATAAAATTCAGATGCAAATTACCCATTTACACAGTTCAAATTCATCATATGCCCAGTCATAACATCACTGAACTTTGGTTGTGATCCAAAAAACATGACTCAAAAAGGTTTCAATGTAAATTGCGGGCATCAGTTCTCCAAGGTGATATTAACATCAACAAAATTCAGATGCAAATTACCCATTTACACAAATTTATATTCATCATATGCCCATTAAAATAGACTCAAATACAGAGAACAAAATAAATAAAACACACCCAAGTAACTCAATAAAGGAACCAATTAACAGTAATGAAAGAGGGACTTAAGAAAGCGATCAGAACCTGTCGGGATTCATGAATAACATCAATAAATATCAGAGGATTGACAGACAAATGAATTTTATCATCACCTCGCTTTACTTTTCCCTCTCATTATTTAATCCATCAACTAAATAACAAAAATGATTAATATTTCAATTAATTATACATAAATCTGAAGATTTGCCTAAACTTCCAATTTAGGCAATGCATCATCAAATGCAAAAAACCAAAAACAAATCCAGCATTACCAATTGGAGTAGATAAAAGTGAAAGTGAAAAAATTGGAAAAATCGATTACCATCACAAACATAATTGGTAGCTATGCAATTATGACATGACAATACACAATAATTCAACACAAGAGAGTAAAGCGAATTATATGACAAACGGAAAACAATACACAAACTCAAGTTTGATAACAAGAAAATAAGTTTCAAGATAAACTATGGGCATCAGTTCTCCAAGGTGATAATAACATCAATGAAATTCAGATGCAAATTACCCATTTACACAAACTTAGATTCATCACATACCCATTCATAATATTGATATGAAAACAATTATTTACAGAACTAATTTGATGGAACAATAAACACAGTATATGTTATAACAATCAACATAGTTTTATGTATCATCAAAACGATCATAGATATGAACTAGTAATAAACCTAAACAAAAACAAAATTATTAAGAGGGAGTTAAGAAAACGATCAGAACCTGTCGGGATTCATAAATTACATCAATAAGAATCAGAGGATTGACAGACAAATGAATTTTATCGTCATTTCAGTTCTCTAATTCCCTCTTAATTAATCATTCAAATAAATAAAACAAAATCAAATTATTCATGCAATAATTTATAGTTAAGAAAAGCTGAAAATTAGAGCTCAGAACTTCTTAGAGGATTGCGCCATCATCGACGAGCTCCAGCACAGTTTTTTTCATCATAGCACAGATTAAAAGAATGAAACAAATAAGAAATAAGAAATAATAACAAAAGGCGAAGGAGATAGCCGACAGCTGAGACGTTTTCGATAGAGAATATGAGGAATTTGGCGATTATTTATAGATGTAAATTAGGGTTTTATCAATTCGGCTCTGAAGGAGTTGGGTCGGGTACTTTTGGGCCCAATTGATGATTCAGCTGTTAGGCCCGTATATGTTTTTTATTCAAATATTTTTAAATTAGATTCGATTCCATTGTCTTCTTACAAATTAATACAATTAGTGAAACCTTAAGACATGCATATTTAACTTGGAAGAATGAATTTAGTCTATGTTTATGACCACTTGTGTAAGAGAGTCTCGCATAGTGAATGTATTATCATTTTTATTTTTTTCTTCTCTTAAAAATTGATGATTGAGCTGTTAGGCCCGTATTGTGATACACCATGTGGTTGGGATGAAAATTTGTGTAATCTTATTTGAGATGACAAATATAATTGTTGAGACATTCACATGGATGTAGCTAAAACATGACAAACAACATATATTGGTGTTTGATATCTTTTTTCTTTTTGTAGCGTATTTTTCCATGTAAGATCTTCGGTGTAAGAAACTTTCACCGGAATGGTATCAGATGTTATGGCGTAAAACACACCAAAGTTTGAGATGTGTTTGATGGGAAGATAAACTTTACAATTGGGCATGCTATTCAAGACATTTTGGTGCAACAAGGTCTTGATCAATCTTAGAGGATAAGTCAACAAACATGACTATCGATGATTGGAGTAGAATCCAACGAAAGGTTGCAAGCATGATTCTATTGGTTCTAGTTCTAGCTCCCAAGATCAACTACTGCATATTGAAGGAGACAACGCCAAAGGCTTTGTTGGAGGAGCTCTAGATCATTTATGTGTTTAAGTTGCTGATAAATCGAAGAAGATGGAGCAATTGTGAATTCAGATGATAAATATCCAGTGAAGAGGAGACAATATTGTTATTGTTGATGTCAACCCCAAGATCCTACAAACCTTTGGTCCAAACCAAAGATAGGTTTATTAAAATTGAGAAAGGGTGATTCACGAGAAAATAAAAAGAGATCAAACATGAAATTGAAGGGAGGCTTGCGTGCATGAAACAGAATGCTGCACATGTAACTGAACGTGAGAAAAATCATATTGAAGGTTGAAACAAATGAGACTTTGGGAGTTCTTGGAGTTGAACTGAAGTATCTTAAATTTTGGAGTCCTTATATCTTCTTTTTATATTAGGGTTAAATATGTTTTTGGTCCTTATAAATATATCAACTTTTTGTTTTAGTCCTTCTAAAATTTTCCTTCAACTTTTAGTCCCTATAAAATTTTTCATCTTTACTTTTGGTGCCTCTTTTGAAAAAAAAATTGCAGAAAAATTCATAATATTATAAGAATCTCTCCCAAAAATTTAGAATTTTTTAACAAAACATGAATTTAATATGAATTTTTATATTTTTGAAGGTTACAAATTCATATTTAATTTATGTTTTGTTAAAAAAATTCTAATTTTTTTTGGGAATTATTTTTACAATATTCTACACATATCTACACAATTTCATTAAAAAATGTTAAAATTAACTTAAAAATAGGGACCAAAAGTAGTGATTGAAAATTTTATAGACTAAAAATTGAAGGAAAATTTTAAAGGGACTAAAACAAAAAGTTGATATATTTATAGAGACTAAAAACATATTTAACCTTTTATATTATAGATGGATAAAACTTATAATAATGTATTCTTTCAACAGTTCTCAACTAAAAAGTTAGCATAATTGTCTTGTCCCCGACATTTTTAAAGGGTGTCAAAAAACTGCATTTTGTGAAGAAAAAGGAGGTCTCTTCGTTAAGAGAAACATTAAGAAAAGTATTGCACGTAGGTTTTGTCCTTATATTTTGTTAATAAATAAAATAAAAGTGGCATACAATCTTCAAGGAATACCAAAAACATTAGGAAGGGACAAAGAAAGACAAACAAGAAATGCTAATACGCTATTTTGTTACTTTTAATCACA
>Ga0209282_1001934_pt1 | contig 11687 bp, 5 predicted proteins | sample Mtrugardesep15_FD_187529 | JGI IMG/M metagenome (GOLD analysis project Ga0209282, IMG submission 187529) | Root nodule microbial communities of legume samples collected from California, USA - M. trunc garden sep15 (SPAdes) (version 2) | ecosystem: Host-associated > Plants > Roots > Nodule...
GGGAAAATGGTGAAAGCGGGAGAGGAAGATATATAGGAGTTGAATCTTAGTAGATGTGGGACCCACGAATCACGGATGTTTACTTCTTTGTTTATTATTGGTACGATACTCTGACCACCTTCCCATACTCGTGGACTTCTTTCTTATTTTTTATTCATTGTATTTGTATCTACACTTTTTGATTCATAGTAAATCGTTTAATTAGAGATATTTTTATGACATATGAAAAGGTCAAATTTGAATTCAAGATATCTTATTTATTTATGTTAAAAAAATAAATAATTAGTTATAGAATTAGAATCTATGAAACACAGTAGATCAATTTAGATCGAATTTTAGTGAAAAAAATGTCTGAATAGATGAAATTTTTATTGGTTTGGTTTGGTTTTTATTGTTTTTCAAAAAAGGAATTGAATGAAATTAACTGGATGTTTTGGATCGGTTCGAGTGGCCGGTTTGTTTATAAATATAATTGAAAAAAAAATGAAACTCTCACAAATTTGTATTTTATGCGAACAACGTACTCAAATATTTTCATAGAACTTTGTATTTCAATTTTTATTTGTCATGTTCTTTGTTTTTCAAACAACTTTGTATAACTAACATGAAAAAACTAAAGAAGAGATGGATGATCCAGTCGTGATAAGGAATAATGGGTCAGGCGTGACTAGCCGTTAGGGTTTTTTTTATAGTATAAATGAAATAAAGTCTGAGTAATATATGAGATGGCGATGATGATGGGTAAAAGTGAATGGATTAAGGAGTATTTTATGTTGGGGTTTAATTTTGTACCTTATCAAAAGTTTGTGTGAAGAGGGATGGTATTAGTAAAATGGAGAGTATGGTTAGCATCAGTTTTGGTTCATCGAAATAAAAAACCGAGAACATAATGAAACTAAATCGATTTAGGTTGATTTGGTTTTAAAATGAACTAGACAAGGTCGACTATTTTTTTTTGGTTTGGTTCATTTTGGGTTTTCGATTACGTCAATTTAGTCCAATGGTTTACACCAATACTATTCATTGATAGAAGATTAGTTTGGTGTATGCATGTATCAATGTACAAAATCGACAAATATAGTTATGTTTGATTATTTCATTTCATTTAAGTGTTTTGTTTTTAACAACTACTCATTTAAGTGGTTGGGAGTTTGATTTCTTTTTTTAATGAGAAATGTTAGTGTTAATTATTTTGTTAACTTTTTTTCATTGTCAATACTTGAACTTTGGACCTCCAACTTTTTTACACTTTAGCTCAAAATAATTGAGTTGCCAATTCTCTGATATGTTCTTTGACAAGATTTGTTATTGTTAAAAATCCGTGAAAACTTTGAATCTATGACATGATAAAAATAAAACAAAGTATATATATTGACATTTGAATATCAAAGTATGTGATCATGGCTTTGATCTTGGTCGGTGTGAATGAAAGAGTGTTTCTTTAGATAGGACAACCATTTAACTGTTTAATTGGTTCTGTTTTGATAATAATTGATTTTAGGTGAATAAGCTATTTAAAATTGATTCTGACTAATAATGAATTGCATATAAAGTGATTTGTATATGAATATATTCATATAAAAGTGATTTAAAATATAAGTTTGTGCGTAAGAATCAATTCTATAATCAAAAGTTGCAACTAATAATTTTTAAGTAGAATTGTTTTTAGTCCCAAAATTGTTTTTTTTTTTCAAATGTCATACATAAGCTTATGGAGTTAGAATTGTGTTTTGCCACTTGAAAATCACTTCTGAGACATCTAGAAGTGAAACCAAGCACAAGTGGATTGCTATATTTAGAAAGAGAAAAATATAATACAATTATTCTAAGTTTTTATTTAGGGGATATAGTTTTTTTAAGTTGTTACTTATTTTGTTTGGACTTTGATTGATTGGTACACTGTTTGTCTTTTGGGTCTTGAAATTTTTCTTTTTTTAAAGAGGAAGAAAGATATTTGTTCAAATGTTTTTAAGAAATAGTTATACAAATATCATTATTAATAAAGTAACAATATTTATGCAACTATTTTGTACATTCCTCTTCTCTCTTTTTATAGACAAAAAACAAAAAAAAAGAAGTAAAAGAACTTAAAAATACAAAACAAAGAATTGTCAAAAAGTTATCATAAAATGATTAGTCATAAATCATATCTCTTATTTAATTATTTTTGTCTAATGATATTTTATACTCTCCTCATAACCCGACAAAGAAAGAGCTATCACATTATTTTTTAATACTCTTATTTTTTTTATTATTAAGTCATGTTAATTAGTGTCTATGTGACTTTGGTTAAAGACAAAAGAAGAATTTTAAATTAAAAATAATATTTTTTTTAAACTTTTGATACCTTTAATGTATAACTTCAATCATGTTACAAAAAGAACTTCAATCACAAATACTACTATTTGATTTCTTAAACATTATCTTCCCTTAATATTTTTCTATTTTATTTTATGAAAAAAATGGTATCACAATAGGATATAATCGAATGACTGTTCTTGCATAAATGATTAAACAAATACTACACAGGGGCGGATCCATTTATAGTCCATGTGTGGCTAAAGTCCCACATCAAACTTCCATATTTTTTTCTTTTTATAAATAGGATAATAGTTATTTTGGTTTCTGAATATGCAATGAGTAGTCACAATAGTCTCTTAATGTATTAAAATTCTAAAATAGTCTATGATTTTACGGTTTATTAGTCAAAATAGTATTTGAAGTGACAATAAGTAAGATATTGAAGAACTAATATGACAATATTAATAAATTATTTTAATATTATAGACTATTTTGACTAACAAAATGTACAATCAGAGACAATTTTAAAATTTTGATATATTGAGTGACTATTATAGTTACTCCTTACACATTCAAGGACCAAAATAATTATTACACCTTATAAATAAAACACAATATGTTAAGAACAAGAACAATAAGTACACAACCTTATGCAAAACTTGTGGAACAAACAAGTGCTACACATTTGCTATGATTCATAAGTTTTTGAAGTTGGTTTTGCTTTTGTCACTAACAACCGTAAGTGTTTGTCGGATTTTTTGGATCTGCTCTTGGTAACTATTTTTTTTATTAGTTTATTACCCGATAAATTTTAGAAAATTATGAATCTTCTACCACACATACAAGCACGTCCCTTATATGAAAGGCACATATCAAAGTTCATAAAATTGACACCTGTTTTAGATTATCTTTAGAAAAAGGTCCAAAATCTAAAAATATCATATCTTGAATTGTTTTTTTTTAAATGATATTTGTTTTTAAATCATATCTTAAATTGTTTTATTGTACCTAACACAAATAAATAAGTCCATCTGCGGCTCCATGTGCCGCATAAAGTAACTCATGTTATCTCTTTTTTATTAGATCTTTAAAAAAAATATGAGAAATGATATTTGAACGATTATTTTGCAACAATTTTTTTATAACTTTCTCTCTCATATTTATATTATATTCTTATTCTCTCTCTTCCTTTTTCTCTCTCTACTATTTTTGATCAATCAAAAGAAAGAAAACCAAAGTTGTTATGAAAGTTGTTCAAAAGAGTTGTACAAATATCACTACTAAAAAAATATATATCTTTTTCATTGGACAAAGTTTGTATCATAGATTTATTTTACACTAATTTTAATATCATCATTTTTGCAATATTCTCTTAAAAACAAAACTATAACATGACCAAAAGCTATTTATATCTCTTTTTTCTGAAACATTCGATTTTCGAAAAGATTTATAGTAAGTTGACGTTTGGACACCAGATATAAATAAAGTATGATTAATATAATTCGACAGTCAAGATTTGAGGAGAGAAATTTTCTTGTTGATAGTAATTAATAACTAATATAAAAAGTAGTTTTTTAAGGCTAAACTTACAATAACTTTCGAAGAAGTCCAATTTGAACAAAATTGTAATTCTTTGATAAATACATTAAGTTGATCAAAATACAGTAGCATGTTATTATTGATCGTTATTGGCAAGTCTTATAATATTTTCTGTTGCAACGTGGTTTGTAAAACCTATGTTGGAAATTAATTCCATCCTTTCATAATTTAGGAAGATGAGGTGTCGTAACCGTATTTGTCCAAAGAAAGTATTAGAGGCCCCTCCCTTGTCTAAATTAAAGAATCATAGACCACACATCATACATACATAGTCACAAACAGCCAAAAATTTACGTATCTTTATTGTCATTTTAGTCCATATTGTGGGTAGTGTCATTACATACCATTGGGACGGTCCCTTCCGTTAGAACTTAAAATATTGGTCGTAGTATCAATATCATGTTACAGTGGTTTTAATATCCTATTTAAAAGTATATTTTTAGAACAGATCTCTACAGTATAGTAGGATTTCGATATGGTTGGAGATGTGTTGTTGTTTTATTTTGAGAACATTGTGATTGATAGTTTGTTTCCACAATTTTAAACTGTGACACATAACAAATTTAAGAGAACGATCTAATCCACAATTTATTTCAATAATCTCTTCGTTGGCCAAAAATAATTTTCAACTATTTTTTAACTACTGTTCCAACACATATACTTGTTCTAGATGCATTCAAATTGCAAAAAATATCTCTTAATATGCCTTTTATTAGTAATTTCTTAGATTATACCGACTCACCAAAAACACATTTAAGTATCAATTTAGCCAACAAAATATATATTCAATGATTGTTTACTCTTTAATAAAACACTAAGAAAACAAAGAAATTGATGCAATCATGAGTAGTACCTTAACAATCAAACGCTTAACCTTGTTAACAAAGGCTCTTGAAGGATCCATGTTGCTCAAATCCTCAGTTTCAGTTATCAAGTTAAGGTGATTTGTTATTCCATTACCATTAGCAAGGGGTATCTCGGTAGGTTTGGTGATGGTGGCAAATTTAGCAAAGCCATTTTGCAAAACTTCCATTGTTTTTTTCTTATGAGTTTTTGCTAGTATAATGAGGAGAAAGAAAGGTGAATGAAAGAAATCAGTGATGATGTATTGATGTGAGCTTTAGTTTAGAAAGACAAGGGCTTTTAAAGGCACTGGATTTTGATGTTTGTCCTTTACTAACTAGAATTTTTCACTATGATTAGCATAAATTGTACTATTGGCTTATCTCAGCCATGAATACATTTTTTCATTTTTTTTATATAAAAAAACACTTGAATTATTGAGTGACACGGCATATATATATTTTGTTGACTTTTATAAGTTTTGAGGTATATACTATTGCAATATATTATTGGTAAAATTATGTTTATGGTCGTCCTTATCATTTAACTCAGTTGATAGAGACAATATAATATATGCAAAATCATGTTCAAACTCCAGACATCTCACTTCTTTATATTGACATTTAGGTGATCATTCATGAGATCACACATTAGAGATGTTAGGAAAACTGATTGTTATGACATTAAAGAGAGCAAAAAAAGTAAACAGAATTAGGAAAACTAACGGTAACACTATACTGCTTTATACATTTCCATATATACATATTTGGTACAACTACAAAGGCTGAATTACACAATAGACCCATTAGTAGAATATTGAATTGCCACTTAGAACTTTTCACAATTCAGTTCTTCTGCTAACACAACATTGATCAAGCTTCTCTCAACTTTTTTTTAAACTTGTCAATGTCACTCATCAATGGCTTTGTGAACACTTACGTATTCAACACTTGAAAATTCTAAACTATGATATTAATTGCTATGGACATATGATATAATTTTTTTTTTTACATATACATCCGATCAAATCATACCATAATTACATGCATGCCTGCCTAAAAAAGTTTGACTACTAGTATGATTAAGTCCTTAAACTATACCCACAAGATATATTTATTTATTTTAAAAAAAACTCATAATTTATGGGTTTGTCACATGTTTAAAATCATAACCTTGTCCCTCAAACCAAGTAATTTTAGATTTGGCCAAATTGAGTCCGGTTTGACCCAAATTATGAAAATAAAATCAAAATAAACACTTTGTTACGGTTTCTAGGACTGAGAGGATCGCCTTGTACTCGTAAACACCCTTAATTTCAATTACTTAAATCAAATCCAATGTTTTTTTTTACAAAAATAAATGATATTCATTCATTCAAATTGATAGAGTACATCGATATAATGCAAATTCGTTAAAAACAAAAAGGGTGAATATGTGAACAGACTCACATCATCCATGTTAAATCTCCGGAATAACCATGTCTCCAGATCTGCTATGTAGATGACGCCAAAGTCATTGATTGGATTTGCACTTGTTCGAAGTTGATCCGACAATCTGAACCGATCAAATACATGGGAAAACAAGAAAGACAAACAACGTCGCACAAAGACAACAAACAAACCAACGTCGCACAAAGACGACAAAATCACAAAATAAAAAACGAAATAGATGTAAAAATCACTTATTTCAATAAAAGGGGAAGAGAAAAACGAGTTAGAGGGTGATTTTGGATCAAAAATTGACCCTAAATCATCCCTCTTTGATGGATGAAGGAGAAGAAACTAGGTTCTGGTGACGGCTCGAGGGAGAAAAGAAAAAGAGAGAACTCTATATTTAATTGCTTTTAGAAATGTTCATATAAGTATTCATACAAAACAAAATTAATGTTCATCTAAGCATAATTTTTTTAATTTGTCAAGAGTATCAAATGACATGATCATTATTTTTAACTTCAATCATGATTTTGACATGCTTGATACATTGAAAAACATTGTTATGATATAATTGAAAACTTATTTCATTTATTTTTTTTATATGAATAAAATTTTAATTAGGAAGACACACCCAATACAAGATTGACGAGAACAATCAACATCTTGAAGATTTACAATATTTTCTGCATATAACTTACCAATTATGAAATTTCAGACAAGTACTCAAATCACAAGTCATATTTGGTGTTAGTAGAATGTCTAACAATTTGTGCCAACTGCAACCGGTAAAATCTTATTTTTACAAAAATAAACTAATTGAAAACTATTATTATTATTTTATTTTTTTGAGTTAGATAGACAAAACGATAATAGTCATTGAAAATTCACACATAAGTGGATAAAACGTGATTCGAACTTCGAGTATGAAGTTTGGTATAACAATTTTGACATTTTTATCATCTACAACTTGTAGACATTATTTTTCTTTCTAACCACAATCAATGTTATATATTCCTTTTGTTACATAAAAAAATCGTGATTATATTCAATAAACCTTGTTATAAAATTTCCCAAAAAAATTGTTATAAATTTAAATTAACAAAATTTTAGTATAATAATCCAATTTGGTTGATTGAAACTATCAGGGACATAATATTAACTAATTGAAACTATATGAACAAAGATCACACATTGGTAAAATTACCTGGACCAAAATTATGAAGTATATAGTTTACGTGGACCAAGCTTAACAGGTTGCATCTTATGGTCATCTAAAATGTAACCAGGGACGTCCTCGTGATAAAGTTTATACTGCAAACAGACAGTTCTTCCATGTCGTCTTTCTTACCATGAGGAAAGAATAAAGTTTATAATGCAATGTTTGTAAAAGAGTGATCAGGGATATCCTCAGGATCACCGTGTTTCATGTTTCAAGGTTCGATTGAGATTCATTAGGTATGTCACACTTCATAGGATTCCTAAAAACATTATGACTTTTACATATAAAAATTAAATAAATCTCATAAAAATAAATGACTTGAATTAAATTGATCCAATAAATAAATAGAGATTCATTTTAGAAACCTACTCAATTAGGGTTTAATTACTTATGGTAACTAAAAAAAAATTGTAAAAGAAATAAAACATTATCTAGAGACAAAGGTTTAGGAGAGGATCATCCCTTGATGCTCCTATTGTCCCTTGATGCTCCTGCTGCTTGCTTTCCTCTTGAACTACTTCTTTCTGGATGAGAATTTGTGAATGAGAGGAGTTCTCCAGGAAATACATCAAAACACCTAAGAATTGCTTGGTTTGGGGAAAATTCAAATTATATGACTCAATACGAAGACATTACAAAATATCCCTTAAACCATAAACAATTGTTCTAAAACTCTTCTCTTATAATCATTTACTGTTGGAGACTTACCGTTATATGTAATTGTTCTAAACCATAGGCAATTGTTCAATGTGGATGTGATGTACTTCTATAATTCATAGACGAATTTGGAGCCTTTAGATGATTATTTAGGAATCTCAATTCTTTTATGTTTTAATTACCTATGAGAGAGTATGACCACAATCTAACAACCTTACGTAGGCATAAGGACCCTGTAGGATTGACGACCATATACACGTAAAACATGTATAACCTTATTGTGATCAGCATGTGCAACTTGACAGCTGAAGGGACATAACAATCACATGAACTCATCAGTTTAATAGAACTCTTATCTCATAAGTGATAATTACTTGTCTTTAAATCGAACAAGAAAATAGAGGAGATTCGAATAATCCTAATCACCACTAAGTTCTGCAATCAAAATTTGTTACTAAAACTCACATGCTTTGTGCAATCAAATCAAACTTGCAAACTCCCCCAATTTACTCACTTTTATTTATATATTTGCTCTATATGTTTTTGTTTAAATAAGTTTAGTTAGTTGCCTAGTTGAAACGACAATCTATATGGAGACAATCTTATTTATCATTTTATTACTTGAAAACGATTTGATGCACTTACCAAATTTAGTCATCAATCATTTCCTTCTTTAAGCCATGTGATTCTAGATTTCAGCCATTGTATTCTATTATAAATGTTAGATAAGGAAAACACATTTGATGAAAGAGAGTGTAACATATGCCTCATCTGCTAGTTAATCATTGGGTGCGGATCCCCTTAAGTGAAATTTTCAATTGAGAGAGTGCAGTGGACATTAATATCATTCAATTACTTCAACGTTGAGGGCCCCACATGAAGTAGTGGAAAATAAATGGATTAGATCTCACTACACTCTCCAGTCACATGAGAGAATCTACTCTTTTAATCATCTTCCTCATCTTTAATATCCAAAACCAAAATCTCTTGTAAACAAATAAATAAAAAGTTTTGCTATATAATCTCTTGTAAATCTATTTTGATATGCAATATCATTGTAATATTATTGGAAACCTAATCATTGTTGCTATTATGTTATTCTATATTGTTAAGTTGGTATGAGAGCATGTTTCGATTCTACTTGAATTATTTGTGGTTCCGCTATTCATTTCCCAAAGTTGTGAAATTAGCTTCGAATGTCGACGTCAGTCCGTCACTATCACATATTAATCTCTAATAATAACCCAATTATTATTTTAAGATAAAGAACTTCAACAGCAATCAATGAATTATTTTCATGAGGTCTAGCATAGCATGTTAAATATCATCTAAATTCGTAAAAGTTATCATCATTCTTTAGAAAATTATGTAAAGAATCGCCACGTCTCTTGGTTTCTTAAACAAAACGACAACCATTGAGATAGTACCATTTGTGTTGAAAAAAAATACAAACTATGTTTCACTTTCTATAGCGACACATCTTGGTTTATTAAACCGCAAACACTGAAAATAATTGCAATCCATTAGATCTTTGCCACGGCACGTGAGGTACAAAATCCAACGGTGGAAAAGTGATTTATTAAGCTATGGTTCTTTGAAGTACCACGTGCATTCCATACATAAATTAGGGTTTGCCACGACCCGTGATTTGTACGTTCACTTTGTTGTTTTTGTTTAGGGTTTCATGTCGATTTCCCGAAGCCACATGGTGTTCTTGTCGTTTGTCATTTCAACTGTGGAGAGAGTGTCGTTTTCACTACTATTTTAGAAACCGAAAGCATCTTTTTGTAACACGAAATGGATTTTGATTTGAGAATGTTACGTTTATGCTTTGGTGTGCTTTTGCATTATGCAAATATATTATATAATAATAACTTATTTAACCATTATGGTAGAGAAGCATTTCACGACTCTCATTCCTATGAAATAAGAGGTTCGGTTTACTATTTAAAATAGGTCCTCTGATAAAATAAAAATGTAATTTTTTTTGTAGTTAAGCTTCATTAAAAAACCTGAATCAGAAGAACTTCTAAACATGAAAGGAAATAAAAAAAAACTTAAGTGAAAGAGAAGTGAAATTTACCTAATAGTGTCGTTTGGATTTGTCACTCTTCCGTTGTGGGAAAGGAGAAAATGAACGGTTTATGCAAAAAAGAAATGATTTAAATGATTCTTTCAATGAAACAACTTTTTAAATTGACTGATTAAGTGATTATACAAATTAGGGGTGGTTTGATAGCACCAAATTTATGTCTAAAAAGGAGAACTACAATCTAAAAAAATCTCAAACAGGTACCGAAGAAAGAAAAGGGAGTAACAAATATATTTTTTATTTAAATAGGGGGTGAGTATTAGACTTAAATTTATTTTTTGAGGCTCATAACATTTGAAGGTCCGGTTCAGTTGAGCCCCTTGCATTTTCCAAGGTTTGACGCAGACAACAACCATTCTCTTTAATAAGATAATAGTATAGTATGTTAGCAAATAGTATGTTTCAACAACCATCTATATAATTAATTATTTAATATGAAAATGAAAATGAAAATGAAAATGAAAATCATAACCTTTTTTTTTTACTAGGAAATGAGTACTGTTTAGATATATGATAATATGAGTAAGGTGAAAATATGTTAGTTGAGCTGAGTTTAATAATTAATATGTATATAGTCTTAAGCTTTCAATTTTAGAGGAAACGTAGAGCTTGATCAGGGTAAAATTTAGACAAAAATTGTTCAATTTAAAAATCAAATATAAGTTTTTATGAATAATTCGTCGTTAGTAGAATTCATTAATCACTTGAATGGTTGAATCCAATAGTTAAAAATTTAATTTAAAGAAGACAACAAAATTCCACAAGAGAAGAAAACAAATCTCTTTTGAAAGAAGAAAGAAAACAAATCTTAAAAAGCATCTATGGAAACAAGTTCGAAAAGGTAATCATAATTGAACACGATTTTCATATGATACCATGCTTTTTTTCTTTTTTTGAGTTAGCAAGAAAAAGAAACGAGAAGGGTGACCATATTTTTCCAGTATATTATTTTTACTATTTTTTATTTAAAAAAAGGATGGTGCCAAGTGTCAAATAAGGGAAGTTGTAATCCAACCAAGTGACCTATTGTGAAAGTGGCTTAGATTTATTTTCCTTTATTCAAGTAAGTGAAAGACCACAAATAAAACAAATCATATAGTTATCCGTAAGTTCAATTCTAAACAGATGTGGTGACATTTGATGTCGTGGGGTATCATTACAAAATTGAATATTCCTCTTCTATGGACTTAGTATATAAAAAAAGAATTGAAAAAATAAATATTGGTGACTATAAATAAACTTTGTTTTGCTCCTTAAAAAAATGTTTATTGAGGTTGTTAGTTTCTCTATTGAATGAAAGATGTTATTAATCTTTTTGTAAAAAACTATTGTAAACAAAAATATTCACAATCTAATAAAGGATATATAACAAATATATAATACCATGGCTATAATTTTGATGTATTGTTAGTGTAATATAATTTGCATTCTCAATAAAAAAAAAAAATCAAACCAATCATTTATATTTGTGATTTTAGAAATAATTATGATTGGAGTTAGGGGTCGTCAAATTATGATTGGAGTTAATTAGGGGTCGTCTAAT
>Ga0209282_1001936_pt1 | contig 11678 bp, 16 predicted proteins | sample Mtrugardesep15_FD_187529 | JGI IMG/M metagenome (GOLD analysis project Ga0209282, IMG submission 187529) | Root nodule microbial communities of legume samples collected from California, USA - M. trunc garden sep15 (SPAdes) (version 2) | ecosystem: Host-associated > Plants > Roots > Nodule...
AAATACACCTCTCCACATAATCACATATTTCAACCAAAGATCATATAAAGCACCCAAAATTAATTAAAAATAAATAATTAAAACTAGAGTGTTACACAAAAGGCCTTGCGACGGCGACGCCGTAAATAGTGCTACACAATCTCACCGGTATTGTGTTGATAACGAAAATTTCCAGCGCTTCATAAACGACTAAATCAGAGTAACGATTCTTCAAGTCAGGTTCCAAAACCTGAAGTTTCTCATCTCCTTGTGAATCAACGAACACGAAATCACCGTCATCAACAACATTGCAGCAAGGATCCACGATAACACAAGAAATCTCACCAATCTAGATGGAGAATCCAATGAATTTTGATTCGATTGAAGGATTAGAAACCAGTTGAATTTGAGACTCGAAACTGTCGTAAGTGAAGTGAACATGAGAAGCTGAAGATTCCATAGATTGTACAGAAACCGTGAGAACACCTTCAGATTCTTCATCTTCATCGTATGCTGAATCGATAGCGGAAGCATCATCATCTTCATCCCTAGGGTATCACTCTGATACCATGTTAGGAAACATTGCATCCATGGAAGGAAGGAAAGAAAAGTAACTAACTCTTTGTATTGATGAGAATAGAAAGTTACAAATGATGCAAAGTATCCCACTAATGGGGTGGTTAGAACTATATATACTAATACTACTTGTAAGAAAACTATATCTCTAATAGCGGTTGAAGGAATTTTATATTTCTTTTATTAGGTAAGTGGTGTTGGAGATGTCTGTTGGATAGGGAGGGTTTGTGGTATAAGCTGTTGTCTTCTCGTTATAGTGGCGAAAGAAGGCAAATTAAAGATGGTGGGAGAGACGAGTATGCCTGGATGCAGGATATTGTGAAGATTCATGAGGGAGTTGGGATTGAGATGTCAGTTGGTTTGATGAGAGAATTCAAATGAAATAGGTAATGGTATTAAAACCTTTTTTTGGTCAGACTGTTGGGTGGGCGAGGCCTCTCTTCAGGAGAGGTTTATGAGTTGTTTGATTTATCAATTCACAAGGATAAGACGGTGGCAGAAATGTTTTCCGTAGGTTGGGAGAATGGAGGGGAAGGTTGGGGGTGGCGGTGTCAGTTGTTGGTTTGGGAGGAGGATTTAGTGGGGGAGTGTATATCTTTAGGGTTTATCTTTCATCTCTAGGGTTTATCTTTCTTGTTGGGGCTATAGAAAGGGTAGAGAAGGAGTGTTGCTGAAATGTTGTTGAGGATTATATTTATGGTTTAGGAATTAAAATTCAAAAAGAACAAAGTTAGTGTAATCGAAGTTAGGGTCTTTAATCATGTGAAGAATGATGCAATTAGGTAAATTGTGTGAGAAAATAGTGTTTGGATGATAGAGTAATCCTAGGTAATGTTTCATATCAATTTGGAATCATGACGACTCTGAAAATAGGAGTGTTGGGCAACTTAGAAGAAATTTCGTAGTTCAAAAACGTAGGATTAGGAATCGTCGCAGCGTTATGCTGCACTAAGGGTTCCTAGTGCCCACAACCCGAGAGATGGCGCCTACGGTGTTAGTTCCTGGCGCCCTACTTTGGGTGTTTTTCACCCATTTCTGTCCTGAACTAGGTATTGGAGTGAATATTAAAGTTGTAGGTATGGAGGTTAGCTTTCCATTGTCTTTGGTTTGAGCTCTTTTCGACATCCACGTCTAGAGTTATGATCAAATTACCGTACCTGGGTCATGCTGCGTTTTTCCTAGAACTTCAGCACAACCCCTTCAATGGACCTTAAAACGTCCTAGAAAATAATTGCGAGTTTAAGAAGGTGTTAATGTGAGAGGTAAGAGTAAGGTTCCTAAAATATATAACTAAATGAGGGAGTGGGTTTAGGTATAAATAGAAGTGATTATTATAGAATAATAACAAGCTTAAATATGAACTGAAGATAATAGCATGTGAGAAACTAATGATGTCAAGGTGGCTTGTCAATATAAAGTGAGAGATATTATGGGAGACGTTATGAGGAATAATAATAGAGAGGTAAACACTTAAATTAGAATGGAGTATGGGGTATACTATTAGGATGAAAGATGTAGTAATGGAGAGAACGAATGACAATAGTAGATTCTAAAATACAGTAATGAAAAAAGAAGGAATGTGATGTGTACATATGCTCGCATAAGATGTTAATTTAAGAGTAGGAGTATCTTTGTGCAGAACATTTCTTGTTGTCTTTATCCAAGATGTTAAATCCATATTGATTTGTTTGGACCAATTATCACTGCTTCCTTATATGGAAGTAAATATAGCAGATGGACTTGGGTTAAATTTATGAGAAGTAAAGATAATGCATATGATGTATTCAGTAACTTCTGAACTCAAATATAGTCCGAAGAAGAAATGAATATATTAAAGGTCAGAAGTAATCATGATGGAGAATTTGAAAATGAGCCATTTGAAACTTTTTGTGAAGAACATGGAATTGTCCATGAATTCTCTTCTCCTAGAACTCGACAACAAAATGGGGTTGTATAAAGAAAGAATAGAGCTTTACAAGAAAGGGCTAGAACCATGATTCATGAAAACAATTTGGCTAAACATTTCTGGGCAGAAGCATTGAATACAACATGTTATGTCTAAAATAGAATCTATATTAGACATATCTTGGAGAAAACAACATATGAACTCTTTAAAGGAAGAAGACCCAATATCTCTTACTTTCATCAATTTGGATGTACGTGTTACATTCTAAATAACAAAGTCTAACTAAAGAAATTTGATGCCACGACCCAAAGAGGAATCTTTTTAGGTTACTCTGAAAGGTCAAAGGCATACAAAGTGTATAATTCAAAAACAATATGTGTTGAAGAATCAAAGCACATAAAATTTGATGACAAAGAACCTGGAAATGAAACTCCAGAGCAAGGTGAAAGTTTTGCAGATATACAGGTGCCTGAAGATACTTCAGAACCTGATCAGACTCAAGATTCTGATGAAAGTCCAGAAGTTGAACCCACTCCAAGAACACATTCAAGTACAAGTCTTCACATCCTGAGGATCTAATCATTTGAAACAAAGAGAGTCCCAGAAGAACAAGATCATATTTCAGACAAGAAGAGTTTATGATGGGATTGCTATCAGTGATAAAACTTTCTACTATTGATGAAGCACTTTCAGATGATGTATGGATACTAGGTCTGCAAGATGATCTCAATCAATTTCAAAGAAATGAAGTGTGGGATCTGGTTCCCAAACCTCAACACAAGAACATTATTGGAACAAAATGGGTATTCAGAAACAAACTTATTGAGAAAGGTGAAGTAGTGGGAAACAAATCCAGACTTGTTACTCAAGGTTACAATCAACAAGAAGTCATTGACTACACTGGAACATTTGCTCCAGTTGCAAGATTGGAAGCAATCAGGTTACTTATATCCTATGAAGTTAATCATGGCATTAGATTATATCAAATGAATGTCAAGAGTGCATTTCTCAATGGTGTGATATTTGAAGAAGTGTATGTCAAGCAACCTCTTGGTTTTGAGGATTTGAAAAATCCAAACTATGTTTTCAAACTAAAGATATCACTGAATGGTCTTAAACAAGCTCCTAGAGCATGGAATGACAGATTGAGTAATTTCTTGATTGAAAATGATTTTAAAAGAGGTGAGGTTGAGACAACACTTTTCAGAAGAACTCTAGAGACAGATATTCTGGTTGTGCAAATTTATGTTGATGTTATAATATTTGGTTCTACTAATGCATCTCTTTGCAAAGAATTTTCTAAGTTAATGCATGAAGAGTTTAAAATTAGCATGATCGGAGAATTGAAGTTCTTCCTTGGAATTAATGCAAAGATGGAGTGTTTGTTCATCAATCTGCACACCAAAGAGCTTCTAAAGAAGTTCAAGCTTGAAGATTGCAAGGAGATGAACACACCAACGCATCCAACCTGCACCTTAAGCAAAGAAGATAGTGGAACAATGGTTGACCAAAAGAGGTATAGAGGTATGATAGGTTCTTTGTTATATCTCACTGCATCTAGGCCAGATATTTTATTCAGTGTATGCTTGTGTGCGAGATTCCAGTCAGATCCTATAGAATCTCATTTAATTGATGTTAAGAGAATCTTCAGGTATCTCAAAGGAACAACAAATCTTGGACTCCTCTATAGGAAATCCTTAGATTATAAGTTGATTAGATTCTGTGATGCTAATTATTCTGGTGACAAGATTGAAAGAAAATCAACCAGTGGAAACTGTCAGTTTCTTCGTGAGTCAAGCATATTGAAATTAAACATCACTTTATCAGAGATTATGTTCAAAAAGGAATTTTGGATATACAATTCATTGATACTGAACATCAATGGGCTGATACATTCACTAAGCCTTTAAATGTTGAAAGATTTGATTTTATAAAGAAAAATTTGAACATGCACTATGTGTCTGATTAAATTGCTTGCCTATGAATAGGAATTTAGGTTATGAAGTTGTTCAGAAGCTATAGTTCATCAAAAGCTCTTCACTGAGGTTCTGAGGAAAATATGCTTATGATGACACTAGCATCTAAACTCCAGACTCTGGATTTATTACTTCTGAATAGAATTGTTAGTGGAAACGCTGGAAGTTACTTTATGTGACACCTGTCCCACTGGCATGACAATTTCTCTAAAAAAACTTCTAACGAGGCTTATTTGTATTGGTTTATAACTTAAAGGGCAACGATGAATTTTTTAGCTTTGAATGTACTATCTCGCACCCCCAAAGTCATTAATGCTGTGTTTGTTTGTCCCCTTCTGAATTGCAAACGTTTTACTAAAAAACGCTTAGACAAAATCACACACCTCTCACAACACTACCTACACTTTCTGATTTTAGACCGTATTGCTAAAAATCTCTTCTTTTTCAAAATCAAACCTAAGAACCCTCAATTCTTCAATCAATCTCCATGGCATCATAAAGTTCCAGTCAAGCAACCTCCATGCAAGTAGATTCTGGTGAATCTTATCAGATTAAAGGAAGAACTATGAAGATTACTGAAGATGAACTAGTTGTTCAAGTTGAGAATCTAGTTGATTTTGTGTCACTGAAGCATCATGAATGTGATCTCTCAAATTATCTTCTTTATCAAGAGCTGGATGGCTATTTCGGAATGTTGAATGGTCCAACTTATGAGAACTTGGTAAACTATTTATGGGTAAGGGCAAAATCTATGACAAGAATACTTTCAAGTTAGAGGAAGCAGAAAAGGTTCTGATTGACCCAAGCTTAGAAGGTAAAAGCAGGGAATAAATGGGTTTAAAAGAATTTACAAGGACTGAGATTCGCTCCAACATAATGGGGATTCCTATCACCATTACTGAAGAGGTGATTGGAAGTGCTGCTAGAAGAGATTTTGAAGGTAGCTTTCAATGGAATCTGAACAAAAAGACAAGCTCCTAGAAAGAGACTGTGTATGAGACTCTCTACAAGAACAACGCTTCTAACAAGTACAAAGACATGCAGAAAAAACACAAGGTTCATCAGAAGCTGCTCAAAGAATGTTTCTTACCCAAGGGAGGAGGGGTAGATCAACTACCTCTAGAACACAAGGTGTTCTTACACTTCTTTGTCAAATTTGAGAAGGTAAGCCTACCAAGGTATATCTTCCATCAAATGCTTTGGGCAATGAGGGAAAGCCAAGAGAAGGAAAGAAGGTTTATTCCTTATGGAAGGCTGTTGTCAGAAATCTTTCAACAAGGAGGGATTCTGAATGCTCTCATACTGTCAGGGGTTGTCAATGATGATCAGTTGGGAGCAGTGGTTGGAAAATACATCAATGCAGGCACATTGAAGAACATGTATCTGATTGAAGAAGTCAAGAAGCTGGATACTGATTTGAATGAATCTATGATATTTTCTGACCTCATAACTAACTTTCCTCCAATCTCAAAGGAAGACCCTCCTGATGTTTTGGCTGCTTTTGTTATGGCTCACTATGAGAAGAAAGGAGAAGTCATAAACTACGGTTCCGTATAAGACACTATGGTTGGTACTCCTCTGAGAATTGCAACAAAGAAGAGGAAATCCAAGAAATCCACTTCAGAAAATGGTAAAGAAGAAGCTTCTGAACCAAAGCCAAAGAGAGTCAAGAAAGAAAAGGTTACTCTTCAAGTTAGTATGGTTGAACTTGTTCTTCCAACTATACAAGAAGAATTTGAAGACTTAGACCCAGTAAACGTTCTTGACAAGAGAACTAGAGGAGGAAAATATGTTGGATCTTCAAGAAGAAGAGATACTCTAGAAGAAGGATGAAGGAATCACAGTATGTTCTACAAGAAGAAGAAGATGTTGAAGCTGGTACAAGTCTTGCTACAAGGATGGAAAGAAAGAAGAAAACTGTTGAAGCTTCTCTTATACAACAAGGTGTGAACATTGCAAATGAAATTGAAATTCCTCCTGCAAGCTTGTTGACAGAAACTGTTGGTGAAGATGCTCAGAAGGTTATTAAGTTAGCTGAAGATGTGCAGGAATTGGTTACTAAGGAATCTGATGAGCCGTTGAAGGTCAACTTGGAAGATCAGAGAAGAGAAGGGACTTCAGAAGCTGCTACTTCAAAAGCTGCTAAAGGTATCAGTCCTCGTCACACTATCTCTGATTTTTTAATAGAATCTGACACTCAAACATCATTACAACCTCAATCTTCTAACCAACCTAGTGATGATTTTGTGATAGATCATTTGTTTGATCAAAGCAAAGGCGAATTACCTGGATATGTTCCAAACTCAGAAAAAGCCTCTAGAATAGCGTCTGAAAAAGCTATTTTAGAAAGCCCCCAACAACATCAACCTGAAAAAGACCAGAATCTTCCAACCTTTCTTCACATAAATCTTAATCACCCAATAAATCCATCTCTAGTGCTAATATTTAAGTATTAGAAGATCAAAATCTTCTTGAATCACCAATCATTTTAGCCTTACCTTCTTGTGATTTTGAAATTGTAATTGAACCTCAACCTATTAGTGTAGCTCTACCATCTGTCTCTTTAGAAGCCACACTCAATTCTCATGAACTCTATACTGAACCTGATTTTATGATTACACAAGATTCTGATGTTGAAGATGAGCATGTTGTTCAAAACAATCTTGTTTTGGACGCATTTTCTCCATTTGTTTTAGAATCAGCTCATGACCTAGTTTTTGATCCTAACCATGTTATTTCAGATGCTTCCTGCTCCTCATCTCAAATCATTCCTCAACCTCTATCTACAAATATCTCACCCCCACCCACCCTTTTATTAGATTATGTTATTGTAAAAGAGGTGTATGAGAATATTTTTGAGAATCTGACAAAGCTTATAGAAGCAAGGAATCATGTCATCCCTTCTAACATCTATGAAGAATAATGGACCTCTTTAAGAGAAAGAGTGGATTATGTCATGTTTGAAATGAAGAAATTATCTCAAGAAGCACATAATCAGACTCTATATAATTGGTTCGAAGATGTTGCTAGAAGCATGGAAGAAGTGGAATTGAACACGAATCTAGTTAAGAGTAGACTCTACATCTCAGATATACCTGTCTACATGGATGCCTCATCAATCATTACTTCCAGTGTTCAGAGTGAAGACCGCATTCTTTTCTAGTTAACCAAGCTTATGGTTCATTCTGATGCACCAATCCTTGAGAAGCTGAAAAGAGATTCTGAGCAAGAACAAAGGATTAAGCAGCTATAAAAGGAACTCTTTGAGCAGAAGCTTATGTATGCTAATCTCAAGAGGAACATGGAAGCACAAAATTTGGAATTCAAAGTCAGAGAAGAAGCTGACCTCAAAGGGTACAATGAGCTGAAGAAAGCTATGCAGAAGCAGTCAGATACCATGACCAATATGATGAGTCAAATGATGGAAATGATGAAGAATCAAGCCAAGCCTTAGATTGCACTCATTATTTCTTCTGTTTTTCATCTTTTTGTTTTGTCCTTAATTATAAGCCAAGCCTTATAATTATGTATGCTCTGATATAACTATCTGAATTTTATCACATTTCTTTTTCTATCTTTTCTTGTTTGTCTTTATTTTAACTTTTTGTTGATGACAAAAGGGAGAGTAGATATAGCATTTATTTAGGCTCTGAGCCCCACTAATTTAATTCTTAGTTAAAATTGAATTAGGAGAACCTGCTTCTCATCTCATAGTCTTTCAGTTTAATGTGAGATAATTCTGAGTGATAATTACGTTTTAAATATAAATTTAATTAACTTGAATAGAACTTAGGGGGAGCTTACAAACCTCACCTTAAAGGACTATTAGACTTAGGGGGAGCTTACAAACCTCATACCCTATTAGTCAACTTTTTAATTAGATTAACAGCAATTGAACATTTTAAATACAAGTGTTTTTCATCATCAAAAAGGGGGAGATTGTTGGAACAAAATGTGAGAAACACATTGAGCATAGAAGAAAGGGGATGGGAGGGTGCGATGGTGTGAGAAATAGTGGGATTTTGGAAGCTATTTATAGGAAAAACTTGTGCATAGAGCGTAACTCCCCAAAATGGTGAGTCAAAAAACGTGTTCAAAGGGATTTTACCAGCCATTAATGCTGGTAAAAACCTTTGAAAATGTGTTGTTTATGATGCTGACTACCGGCCAAAGAAACTTACACAATTCAGATTATATAATCTGAATTCCTCCCATGGATTCCAGATTATATAGTTCAAATTTATACGATATTGGAGAATATGTGAAGGAAAGTGCGCACCTTATGTAGGGTGAGGAGGGACATTTCAGATTATATAATCCGAAACATAATTTTTTTTCATGTGGTCCACATTGCACCGACAATTTATGTGGTCCACGACACCCAGATACCTCTATAAATAGGTGTCCCTGTTTTCAGAACCAAAAACCACGACAAAAAAACCATGGAAAACTCTATCTTTGATTTGAACACCCCATTTGTTCAGGATTCACACTGATGTCACCCTCTCCGGGTTGAAGAGTTAGTTGAATCAAATCTACCTCGAACTCAACTACGGAGGGTGGATGGTTTTGAATATCGACGTCCGTCGACCGACTCATATGGGAGTGTGCAGTTCACCCAGATGAAGCTCATGAACGAAGACGACGTGAGAACCATGTTCTCGACCTTTGGTAAGTACAATACTAGAGGGCTGATCGAGTTGGACGCTTCGTTGGTCAGATGTTTTGCACAAATTCCGAAAAGTTTGATTTGGCCCATGAACTACAAAGAGATCAGGGCACTCCTGGACGCACTATATGATGGCATTAATATAGATGATCCGTAATGATGTGCTATGTTTTATTTAATTACATGTTTTATGTTGTTTTTATACGTGTTTTAAGTTGTTGAATAATGTTTAATCTATGATTAGTTGTATGTTGTTGAATTAAGTTAATTTATTATGTTTTAAATAATATATATATATATATATATATATATATATATATATATATATATATATTAGCTAAATTTTCATTATGTTTTACTTTGCGCCAAGGATGTTCATTTTAACGCTAAAATAATTTGTAATCAACTCAATTTTGCAGGGTCTAAGTACAATTCAGATTATAGAATCCTGAATCATCCAATGTGTAAGTGAAATTCGGATTACGTAATCTGAATTACTTCAGCATAGGATTCTTTTGTGTGGATCACATTGCACCAACAGTTTTTGTGGTCCACAACGTCCAAATAACTCTATAAACAAGGTGTTTCCGGTATTCATTGCCATTTCCACCAAAATACACAAACAGATCAAAGAAACCATGGAAATTTTTTTCATTGTGCTGAGAAACTTTCTCATGTGGTCGCAAATAGATTGCTCTCTATTTGACTGCATGATGAAGATCGTCAGCATGTTGTCAAAAATAAATTGATAGATAGATAAAAAGAGGTTCTATGAACTTGCAGATATGATTCCGAAAACATACAAACACACCCAAGAAACCATGAATTTTTTTTCCATTGTGCTGAGGATCTTTCTCATGTTGTTTTAAATAAATAGTTTTCTATTTAACAGCATGATGATGATCCTTAGCATGCTATCAAAGATATATAGATATATCTTGCTGCCTTGGTTTATTTGAATACCAAGAGGTTGCTATGAGCTAGATCTTGCTGCCTTGGCGATAGAAATATCTCAGTTGACAAGGCAGCAAGATCTAACTCAAAACAATCCTCTTGAAACACCTTGTCTTTCATCGTTATGTTGCAGATTTGATTCCGAAAAGGCTTTTTTTGTATTTTAAGTTGCTTCCTTTTTTGTATGCATTTTTAAATTATTTTCTATGTTATATTCCATGAAAACACTTCAAAAAACACATTCTGGTGTTGTTCGGATTTTATAATCCGAATTAAATTTGTGATTTTCTGATTATATAATGTGGAAACCCTTCGTTTTTTTAGACGGTGGCGTTTCGCCAAAGGTTTGGCCGATTAGTGGAGTGTTTAATGCATTTTTGAGCAGTTGGATGGTGGAACACGTTTTATTTGACTGTACTTATGATCTAAGTCTAGTTCAATACTATAAATAAGCTTGGATCTTCAACAATTTTTTTTAGTTTTATAGGAGTGCTTGTGGTGTAATGGTCTTTGTTGACCGTTCATATAACCTCTGCAATTGCTTTGACATCAACAGATACCTTTGACATCAAAGAAAACACAAAAATCAGAGATCATAACATTTTGGATTTTGAAATCCGAAAATGGGTAACAATCTGGTTCAAATTATATAATTCGAGGTATAAAACAAAGTTAAAAAATTTGAGAACGCAGGAGAGTATGATAGTGATCGATCGTGGCGGCTCTCGGCCTCCCTAGGGGTAGCCGCGCCCGCATCTTTTGCCGGAAGTGAGGTTCAACAGGGGGGAATGAGGTGCAAGCAGGGTGCCACCAAATGGTAGGGGTTTTTGGGAGATTGGTTTGAAGGTGATGCCAAGACGTCGAAAAGCGTAGGAACAAGATGATCGATGACGGGACATACAGTATCAGGGTTTGCTGCAAGGAGGAAGGTATGATTAGCAGCAAGGCAAGGTTACAGTTTGGGCGGCGTCATTACGGGTGAAACAAATGGTTCAACTAGGGTTACAGGTGCAATTCACGATACTACTGTTGATCATCATGGTGACAATGGCACAAAGAGGTTTGTTACTTTCTATATCACGAACTTTTCTGAACGTGCTAATTACTGGTATTTAAGGAAGGGGTTTGAGGTTTGTAGAATCTTGGATGATGTGTATGTGGCTCCGAGGTGCAACATAAGGTGAAAAACGTATGGTTTTGTTAGGTTTTTTAAGGTCAGGGATGTCGACAAGTTGGTAAAGGCGTTGAACAATGTTTGGTTTGGTGACTTGCGGGTTTGGGCAAAGGTAGCGAGGTTCAAACGACAGGTGTCAAAGGAAGTTAGGAAAACTGTTGGAGAGGGTGGTCGTGGGGGTAAAGGCGGTGAGGGAGGTAAAACAAATGGGGAGGTGCTGAAGAAGGTGGGAGGAGCGGTGGAGTTGAAAAAAATGGGCAAGGGTACGGTGCAGGTGGAAGATGGAGGCCGAGGGAGTGGGGAAGTGTTGGGGAGGGAGAATGGGGATGTCGAGGGAGTGAGGGTAAGGGATGTGGTGGTCCGGTTGGCTGGGAGGGAGTCTAATGTGGTGGCGACGGTGAGGAAGCAGGGGGTGCCGGTTATTGGAAGGGTAGAGAACATGGT
>Ga0209282_1001938_pt1 | contig 11674 bp, 6 predicted proteins | sample Mtrugardesep15_FD_187529 | JGI IMG/M metagenome (GOLD analysis project Ga0209282, IMG submission 187529) | Root nodule microbial communities of legume samples collected from California, USA - M. trunc garden sep15 (SPAdes) (version 2) | ecosystem: Host-associated > Plants > Roots > Nodule...
GTGGTAAAGTATCACTACTTTGTTATGGATAGTTGTTCTCTTTGTTCACACTTTGTGTGCCTTCTATTTTTTCTTGTTATCCCCTTTCTTGGGTTTCTTTCCTTATGCCTGAACAACTTTCTCTAGAATTTATGTTACAAGCAACATATAAACTAGCACCCTTTACACAAAATCTTTTCCTAAATCTCAAAACCTAGAATACCCTTCTCAATCTTGATATTCATCCCTTACCCATAGGCTTCAAATTACCCAATTCTTCCTGAGGTTGCTTGAAGCTTTCTGTGCCCAATTGATTTTCTTGGTTCTTAATCTTGGCTCATCTTTCTGGTTTCATCTGTCGCTGATTGATACACCTGCTTCTTGCTGGTGATTTTTCCCCTCTCTAAACCTTTGCACCACCTGTTTTTCAAACCCTGCAATCATGGAAACAAAAAACAATCAAGAAATCATCCAACAACCAAACTCATACCAGTCTGAACCCAGAAACAACAACATTCAAAGACCACAAAAAATCCAAAAAATTGTTATTTCTCATATGGAGCCTGAATTATATCAAGACTATGGGGCATCTTCAAGTGGAGGCCAACCAAACTATAATGGTAATCACAAACAGAGGAATGATGAGATTCCAAGAACACATCAAGAAGATAATTTTCCATAAACTGATGGCTCAAATCTCCCTGCAGAAGGTGATTTTTTTATGTATGAGGAAGAACACATAGGTGATGGTATCAAACAATGTCATAACAACATCATTGGTAAAATCCTAGCTTCTAAACAAATCCCTAAGCAAATTCTACACAGCTCTCATGGGAATATGGTGCAACCCAGCTGGTTTTAAAATCACTGAATTGGAAAACAATATGTTTCAATTCTCTTTTGAAAAGGAGTCTGATATAAACAAAATTCTTAAAGGTGAGCCTTGGATCATTAGGAACGTGTGGCTCAAACTACATCTATGGAGTAGATCTACTATCATTCAAGAACTGGATTTTCAACATGCTCCTTTATGGATTCAAGTCTGGGATTTACCATTACATTGCAAAACTATAGCTATGGGTATGCAATTAGGAGCAAAACTTGGAAAAGTGGAAGAAACTGCAATATATGACTACCCAAGCAGTGCGAAAATTATAAAAATTAAGGTTCAATATGATTTAGCCTCACCAATCAAAGCAGGGATGTACATTGGCAATGTAAAGGATGGGATAAATTGGGTTGATTTTCGTTATGAAAACCTTCCATTATTCTGTTTTAAATGTGGATTGATTGGGCACAATGAAGAAAATTGTGAAGAAAATGTATCAGAACTGCAAGAAGGAACAATCAACCCTAGAGGCCCTTGGCTTAGATCCAATGTATATGGGAAGAGAGTACATGACAAGTCGGAACAGAAGTTTTACAGTAATCCAATGAAGTCTGTTAGTGGTAGTAAATTCAGTCCCATTCTGAAAGCAATGTTAGACATGATGGCCAACTTGAAAATTAAGAAAGCTCAGGAAAATCATAATACAAAGGAAAAAACTTCCACCCAAGCAGATAATGTGCAAGAAAGGCAGTATCAGTATATGCAATAATCAAACCCTTTGAAAAGGAAGACCTTACCCAACAACAGTTTCATGCAGGATTGTGAACACAGTACATCACCAAGTCAAATGGCAAGCCTTGAAGACAAGGCTAGCCAAGGATCATGAAGGTTCTAGCATGGAATTGCAAAGGTCTGGGCAAACCTACTGCAATTCGAGCTTTGAGAAAGCTCATCACAACCCACAACCCTGACATAGTTTTCCTAAGTGAAACTAAGCTTTGTGAGTCTGATCTAAATTTAAAGTCTAAATTGTGTTATGATATTTTGCCAAATTATCACCTTGTTTTAGTGGCGATAAGAACATAAAGAAAAAAAGGAAAATGTCTTCATTTAAGGAAACAGTTACACGATGTTTTAGACAAATTTATTTTTTTAATTAATCAAATTACAAAATTATCCTTCAATTTAAAATTGGTTTGATTGGTGGCAGATGATTTTTTTTTTGTTTTACACCTTTAATTTAAACTATTCTAATTACACCTTTATTTTTTATATATTAAAAAAAAATTAGTTAAACTCCATTATAATAGGAATAATCACACTACAATATGAACAATAAAGTTAAATATTTATTTGATTATATCATAGAGGGGTGCTATTTCTCGAGAGAAATCGTCCCGAATTACCCATCACAAATGGTTGTGTACGTTGGATTTCTGGTTTATTAGGAAAACATGGGTGGTAATGTAAATAAATGTGGCACATGGTTTGGTTAAACAAAGGTTGTGATAATGTCGGGATATAGTTTGCCGCTAAAAATAACATTTCTCTATATTATATTCTAAAAAATTTATAATCAAAGACCATAAAAGAAGTATTCTTATAAAGCGCAAGAGAATTCTCTTGTCAAAAGAAAAAAAGTTAAGTACGGTAGAAATGCATAAAAGCAAATATGTTAGTTTCCGCCCTGACGCTAGTATATATACTTCCTCTTATCTCTATTATAAATAAGAGAAAAATAATCACCTTTTAAATTAATCGAATAATTGATGTGATTTTAAACCATATACATTAGTTATTCAATGATTGTAAAAAAATGAATTTTTCTTATAATATAAAATTTTCAACAATGATATTTAAACACATCTTATTTTTCTATGTCAATTCAACACATAATTTTCTCTCTATCTATTTTTCTATTACATCATCAATTTTCACATTTATCTTATTAGACCATCTTCAACGAAGGTGTCTCAAATTTTATGACTTGGTATCAATGATGTATCTCCATTAGGGAGATATAGTTTTGAGTACCTATGAGGCACAAGGTCTTAATTGAGAACTTTAATCTTAAGTGAGTCTCACATTTTTTAATATTGAAATGTAATGATATACACTTTCTGATCACTATTATAAGAAAAAATTTACATTTTAAATTCATTCAATAAATGATGTATGTGATCTTTAATATAGATCACATACATATTATTTATTAAACGAATCTAATTTAATGTTAAAATTTGCTCATTACAGTGACCGAATTGTGTATAGAGTTATTAATAAATGATTAATAATTTCATTTAAGATATTTGTGTAAAAGGTTGAGTTTGAGAGATTAAGTGCTTATTAAATACTACTACCATTAAAAAATTATGAATAAATAATACATATGTACACGTGTTACTCATTTAAATATTTAAAAATGGATCGTCTCCCCTGAGGATGTTCCTACTCTCTCATCTCTATCCATGTTTCTTGAAGTGGTAAAAAGTTTTTTTAGTATCTAAATTAACATTTTTCTTTCCTAAAAAAAACATGGATTGTATCCCTTGAGGATGTTCCTACTCTCTCATCTCTATCCATGTTTCTCGAAGTGGTAAAGAGTTTTTTTGGTATCTAAATTAACATTTTTCTTTCCAAGAAAAAAATATTTTCCTAAAATTTTAGGACAACTCTTATATTTCTTGAAGTGCTAAAGGGTTTTTGGTATCTAATAAACATTTTATTTCCTAAAAAAATATTTTCCTAAAATTTCAAGTCAACTCATATAAATGGTAAGGTAAGATTTATAAGCTGTAATTCATACATTGTACATGTATGTCTAAGATTTATTGAATTACTATTTATTAATTTATTCATTATTCTAATATATATCCGAAAAAAACCTATTCAGTCAGCTCACTCTCTTTCTTGCAGCCATGTCTCTCCACCAACACCAACAGCAGCAGCAACCATCCCATGTGCACCCTCAAATCTGGCAGACATGCACCGGTGCTGCCGTCCAAATACCAAAGTTGCATTCAAGAGTTTACTATTTTCCACAAGGCCACTTAGAATATGCTTCTTCCTCCTCCTCCAATGCTCACATTCATTCCCTTGATCTTCAATGTTTTCGTCCTTTCACTCTCTGTATCATCTCCGCGGTTGATCTTCTCGCCGATCCTCACACCGACGAGGTCTTCGCTAAACTGATACTCACTCCAATAACCAATGATGCCTGTGTCCAAGATCCTGATGAGGTTCCCAATTGCAATGACGATGATGTCCTCGATGAAGTTGTTTCGTATACAAAGATTCTCGCCCCTACTAATGTAATCATCCGTACATTTTACATACCTCGGTTTTGTGCTGAAAAAATCTTCCCGCCGCTTGGCATGGAGATTTCTCAAAACCTCCTTGTCACTGACGTTCATGGTGAAGTTTGGAAGTTTCACCATGTCTGCCGCGGGTTTCCCAAGAGAAACGTGTTTTATATCTCTGAATGGGATTCGTTTCTTAAGAGGAAGAAACTCGTCGCCGGAGATGCTGTTGTTTTCATGAAAAACTCAACGGGAAAGTTATTTGTTGGGATTCGCAGGAACACGCAGTTTGTTGCAGCGGAGGCAGAGCAGAAAAAGGATGAGTTGGAGAAGGCAGTAATGGAGGCAGTGAAGTTGGCTGAGGAGAACAAGCCATTTGAAGTTGTTTACTATCCTCGAGGTGATGATTGGTGTGATTTTGTAGTGGATAGTAATGTTGTTGATGAATCAATGAAGATTCAATGGAACCCTAGAATGAGAGTTAAGATGAAGACTGATAAATCTTTAAGGATTCCATATCAAGGGACAATCTCTACTGTATCTCCTACTTCTAATTTATGGCGCATGCTTCAGGTATAATTTCTTCTTCATTTTTTTTTTTTGGATAGTATTTAGTTAAAGTTGATAAATGATTCAAATGCTGAATCTATAATTAGACGACACTTCATAAGTACCCATTTATTTTGCTTCACAATGAAAATACCTAATTGATGTAAGTTACTACTCAATGAAATTATATTACTTTGTCCCCTACAACATAAGTCCCAATGTAATTCTAAAATTATTAGAGCAAGTATGTTACTGGTTATTGTCGATTAATTTAGTATTTTGGGAGTTGTAATTTAACTTAAACATTAGTTAAAGATCAATTTTTTTCAGAACATTTGTATAGAACAAAGAGTAGTATTTTAAGGCAATACTAATATTTTGGTTTCATATTTATTATAGTTAAAGTTTATATTGGATGTCAAAGTTTAATCTATGTAGTTATACAATTTTACCATGAGTAATGATATTTCTACATTCATTTTTTGTTAAAGTTTAATCTAAGTAGTTATACAAGTTTAACATGAGCAATGATATTTGTACTTTCATTTTTTAATGACTATTTAGCCCTTATTTGAACAATAGTGCATTGTGGCTATTGGTTTTGGTATTAAACTTGCATTCTTGATGTCAGTGGTTGTAATATCTCCTGTGTGGGTGGATAGAGAAAAAGTAATAAAATGATAAAAATAAAAAATATAAAAAAAGAGAGAGAAAAATAAAATTAAGAGAGAACAAGCAGAAAAGACTCTTTTTAAGCAAATGTCACCGAAAATATTTTTAATGCAACTTATTAGGATCTTGATTTTGACTCCAATACTTTTAATCGATAAGAATCATACAATTTATCACATAATATCAAATGATTAATTTCATATTCTTATCCTTTTTTTCATCTCAATGTCATAGGTTAACTGGGATGAATTTCAAGTCTCGCAAATTCCAAGGCGAGTCAGCCCGTGGTGGATTGAACATATTTCCCTCAAACCTGCATCAGATCGACCATTCCCCTCAACTAAAAAACTTAGAACTGTTCAAAGTTCTGCCCCATATTAGGTGATGAAAAGGAATCCCCTTAAGTCATATGACAAGGTTTTTGTAAGATGTAACATGACAAGTGTTTTTCTCCTTAGGACCATACTTGGCCGAACCTAGGCTAAGGGAGGGATGAAAAGTTTTGAAATTTTTTCTTGATACATCGTATTGATGGATAGATCTCAAGAGAAGTTTTCATTTTGACAACTTTAATTTATTTTGGTAATTTTATAACTTAGATTTCGATTTTCTCATGAGGAATTTTAATGGAGCTTGAATATTGCTACACCATGAGGTTATGTGCATTAAAAATAGCATTTTTTGTTCAAGAAGATTTTCTTTCCCTATTATTGTGTCGTGGCCGAATTAGATCTCAAAAGAAAACAAAAAATATATAAATTTTCTTGCTCTAAGTTATGTATCTACCTCTTTGATGGATAGATCTCAGGAAAAAAAAAAAGTTGACATGACATTTCTTTAGATAGAGTTTTGGTAGGGTTTACAAAAATTTATTTTAGGTTGCTAAGAGTTTTAGTTGATCTTGAATAAGGTACCACCTAAATTGTGTTCAGTAAGATATACATTTTTTACTAAACGACAATTTCGTTTTCCTTTAGCCCTAAGAGGCCGTAAGGCCTAAAATGGTATGTGTGTGAGTTTTCAATCTTTCTTTGTTTCAATGAATTAATAGATCGATTCATGATTATAACTAGTAGATCTCAAGAAAAAAAAAAGGTTTTTGTACAGAATAATTTTTATGAAAAATCTAAGTTTTGAATAAAGTAAGGAAACATTATCTTCTTGGCTTAAATGAACTTATAGTTTGTAGATAGAACGAATTTTAAAGAGGTTTTGAATATAGCGGTAGGCATGGCAACAAAACACGTGCCTATAGGTACCCGTCCAAACCAATCCTGATTTGACGAGTTTTTCCTGATTTGATCGGGTTTGGGTATGAGTTTGGGTTTTCTCCGATTTCATAATACGGGTACGGGACTGGTAATGGGATATATGTACCCACCCTAAACCCTACCCGAATGTAGAAAGATCATGTTTTTGTTTTTGTTGCGGGGGTTAATAATGATATGTCATGTTATTTGGTTTGATGATTGTCATGATATAAGAACTTTCATGGATAGTTAAAGGAGCCACCGAATTAATCGGTATGGAAATGTTAAAATGAGCGTAAATTGTTGGATAATGCATTACAATATTACCATTGAAGCTTAAATTTTTTTTGATTAACTGCGGGGACGGGGATGAGACGGAAATACCTGAACCCATTGGGGACGGGGATGAGATTCAATTTCTCATCCCCGTTGGGTATGGGTAGGGTAACAGGTAAGTATATGAGAGTAAGGATGGGGATGGGGAAGACAAATCTCGTCCCCACCCCCACCTCGTCCCCATGAATTTTATGAAAAATCTCACAGTTTTTAGTCGTTTTCATTTAATTCAGAAAGATTTATGAAAAGTTTTTCTTTGCATGCATCCTAAGTTAACTGAAGTACGTAAAGTGTTAAGAAATTGAAGTAAAATAGTTCCCAAGGGAACTAGGATTTGGCCAATTAGAACTTGTGTTAAAAGCTAAAATAATTAGATCATAATTAGTCGTAAGGCGTAAAATTTTCTAAGGAAATCGAGAGGTATCATTGGGACTTTTTTTTTGGTCCAAGGTATCATTGGGACTTTCGGAAATTGGATTTACTTGCATAAAAAAATTATATAATTTTACTTTTTTTACAAGGAAAAGTAAACATTAATTAAAAAATTTATGTCTCCTTATTGTAGCTATATTTGCTTCAGTCGCAGTTTTCATTTTGTAATTTGTAGAAGACATTAATGAAGCTATAGATATCTATCTTTTAGATTTCTCGGAAAATATTTATTTGGGATATGATTCTTAAGAGCATAGTGATCAAATTACTTAAGCAGTTCTAGGCTTTAATTATATGATTGATTTTCTTCTTGGAAAATTTATTCTATGAGCTGACAATGGTGTTGACATTTGTTCATCAGACAAACAGATATTTGCAGTGGTATACTTCTTGCGGATTTTGTATAAAATGGTTCTTCTTGTATGCTATTTTAATTAAAAAAACAATTTGTAAAGGATCTCCAACAGTTTCTCAGTTAAAGATTGTTATAATCTACTATATAGTTTACATAATTCTGCAGAATGCAGCTATGATTTTCTGCTAGCTGCGCAACGCTTGTGAGAAACGTCCGTGCCATGATAAATTTGTATGTTTGTATGTAAATTACTTAAAGATAAGTTACTGACCAGGGTAGAATTTTGGAGGAGAGGGGTTATCCGAGACATGCTATGCTGTGTGTTTTGCTTTGAAGACATTGGATTGGCAAGTTATCTTTTTGCAAGTTGCAACAAGACTAAAGAAATTTGGGATTTGATTTTCTAGTGGTGGAGAAGTTAATTTGGTGATGTGCTATGCTGCTGTTAGCAGTATTTTGAATGGTGATTTTGCACTCAATTATGCGGAACTTTGCCATTTGTAGTGAAAGATTTAGACAAAAGTCGATTTGTTAAAATTGCTCTTTGAAAAATTGGATAATCAAGGTCACTGTATCGAAATGCGAAAATAAAATAAAGGAATGTAAAGCTGTGAAGATATAGCATGAAATTGCAATTGTGGGTTGTGTAGGCTTATTTGTATTGGGTTGTTTTCCTTGTGAAGGCTAATTGCTTCTCTGTTAGTGTTTAGAACATGTATTAGGCTTTCCATGTCAGTGGCATTTTACTTGGCTTGTAAGTTGTGTAGGGTTATGAGAATATTATCATTTTAACAACTATGCAAATCTTGTGCTAGTGTGCTATTAATAAAATTTTCCAATAAAAAAAAAGTACTTGAGAAGGTAAAGTTATCACATGACAAAAATGCATATTAATCCGCATTCCTTACTAAACTTAAAATAGTTGGATCATATTCGCAACACTAAAACTAATAAGTGAAAGAACTCCGGTCCAAAACTAACATTACATTTTTGAATTGCAAAAATAATATAAAATAACGAATAATTCCTTGTTATGATGTGTTCAACTTCAATTCATACATAAGAAAATACATAAATGCGAAAGTGTTGGTATTTTTATACACATAAAAGAACATTTAGGATGAGAAAATGGTACATAATCTAAGAAAAGAGAAGACATACGAAGTTAAAAATACATCTACTACAAAATTTAAATGTATTTACCTTCAAACTCACTGGCGAAGTTTGAATTGAGAACCTCCGGATATAAGGCATATTGTTCATACACTTGTTTAAACTCTTGAAATTCGAAATTGTTTGTATATAATAGATAACTTATAATATAAAAGTATATATGCTATTGTAAATGGCGAGTGCGTTTGTAGCTTATAGCATGTCATTTTTTCTCATATTTATCTTCGTTGTCTTTTTGTGTAATTTATATGCATCAATTAGTTCAATTGTTAGTTTTACCAATCACTTCAAGTTTAATGTGTTAATTTGTTTTTAAATACTGCTATTGGGAAGTTTATCTATAATTTTTTAAATTTTTATGTTATCTACTGTTTTTATCAAACAAAGGGGAAAATTTATATCTACAAGTGATTATGTAGATGTGGTTAATGAACTCCCCCTAAAACAAGTGGTTTTGAAGAACTCAAATTTGATTCATGATGGAAATAATTATTGGATAAATTTTACTTACCTTTCGTCACAACTTCGAATTACTATGATCCATTTCCCCTAGTAATTAGAGGGTTAGCAAAAAAGAGAAGAAAAATAAATTTAAACGAGGTAACATGATAAGATTTTCATGATAAAATTATCTTTTCACTTAATCCATCATTTGAAGATTCTTTTAGCATAGCAAATTTATGTCAAACATTGATTATATTATATACAAATTATTATAGTTATAATATTCACAAATTAACGAGTTTAAAGAGAGGTTAAAATTAGTTAGTCAATCATCACGTTGATTTTCTTCTCTCTAAGTATGACAAAATTGAACACTCCAAAACATAACTAAAAGGTTTTAAATGTGCCGCACTAAAGTAGAAACCACTCACTAAACTTGTTGGTACCCATGCATGTATAACTATAAATTTGCAGATAGTAGAAATTCCTACTCTCCATTTGCTTATGGAGAAATTGGCGAGTAGGCGCTCATGAACAACCAATTAGATAAAAGTTTGAATTCGGTAAGGACTTTTATAATCACCTTCTATTGTATATTTCCAACGTGTAACTTCAAAGGAACTACCGCCTCCCTCGTCTCAACATATCCATCTCGTCTTCATTAGATGAGGATGGTAAAGAAAACACTTTATTCACCATATAAACAAAGATTGAGAGTGGATGTTGATTGTTTTTTAGGATAAAATTTAAAACACTTAAAATAATTCTTATAAATAAAAAAAAAATGATGTTTCTTTACACGAAATGATTTTTTAAAAATATAAAAGTCGACAAATATTTTTTTATTTTATAAAAATTGCTAATTTATAAATTTACGAGTGTACGTACAAATTTACACTTAAAAAAATATTAATTTTATGCCTGATTTTATTTTTTTGAAAAATATAGATATGGGTGTTCAATTTTGATTTTTTCTTTAATGTGATGATGATTATTATAATTTAAATTAAAAAAAAGAAAAGAAATAGATTGGATAAAAATGAAATTGATTTTTGGAGGAGTAGTAGTTCCCGCCTTTCAACAGAACATTTTCAACACATCTCTCTCATTCATTCTTGTGATTCCATTTTCTCTCTTCTCTTCGCTTCGCGTTGATTCATATTCATATTTTAGGGTTTCTCTTTTCATTTCCATTCTCAATCGTTTTTCTCATTTTCTAGGGTTTCCTCATTTCCCCCTTTCCACGAATGCGTTGCAGATTCCATTGTTACTCTAATCATGCAACAACAACAACAACAACGGTAATCCTTCTTTATTCTCTCATTCAATCAATTTTCTCTTTCCCATTTTCACTCATTTTTTGTTTAATTTTCACAGTCAATCCAATTCAGCTAAATCTGTTCAAATTCCTCAACACAATTGGCCGAAGCATGTTATTTCTCACAAGAATTTCTCCTCCCAAACGCAGTTTCTCACTTCCAATTTCCTCCTTTCTCTTTCGACTAACAAGCCAATCGACGGGGCCGCTACTACCACGTATGTTACCCCTTTTTACTGAATTTAGTAGGGTTTTGTTTTGCACATTATTATTAGGCATATAATATAGGTTTTGTTTGGATTGACTTATTTCAATGGTTATGACGTGACTGTCTGGAAGAATTTATGAAAACCACTTATCATATGTTCTTAAGTTGTTTTCAGAATCTGTCCAACATAACTTATGGAAACAGCTTATAAACTAAGCTGTTTATGCTATAAACTAAGCTGTTTGTACAAGTACATTGGGAAATAGCTTATAATTTCATTGCCAATTGCTATTGCTACTAGTACATTGGGATTTGGGAATTTGGATTTATCTCTGTATGAAGTTTCTTTTAATTCTCTAGACTGAACTATCATTCGGTCTCTATTACAGTGGCATAACTACATCGATTCATGGCGATTTTGTCTTAGATTATGATGTTTCTCTTAGCCCATTTTTGCATAGTTAGTGATCAATTTTTTTCCTACTACTGTGTCTTTGTATACTAGATAAATAAATAGCTGGTTTTCTACTATATTGTCACATTGATCTCTGACACATTAGTTCTATCAGGTCTATAATCCGACAAGGTCAAAACGTTCAAAGTTCACAAAGAGCACAGGTTGATAAGGTATCATTAAATAAATGCTGTTTCATCGTGAGTTATTTTCTCAAGTTAATATATTATTGCAATTTATTGGAGTCTCACCCTGTCATATTATTGATAATCATGTTTGCTTTGAAATCAGTATCCTTTCATAAGATAATTTATACAGGCATAAGCAATAAGCATAGCCTGCCTTCTCTTTATGAAGGTCCCCCCCCCCCCCCCCC